>Ga0209828_1000418_pt1 | contig 40889 bp, 14 predicted proteins | sample MaitaG_FD_187429 | JGI IMG/M metagenome (GOLD analysis project Ga0209828, IMG submission 187429) | Marine algal microbial communities from Maine, USA - Maine_Asex2 metaG (SPAdes) (version 2) | ecosystem: Host-associated > Algae > Red algae > Unclassified | place: Maine, USA | collected 2015-01-05
ATTTATAATAAATTCATGATTCACGGATTCTCAAGACCTTGCCATCGTCTCTATATATTATAAATCCTGTACCAGAAGGAGTCTATATCATGTCTTCAACATGATGAATAAAATTTATATTATATCCATGATTGGTATTTTCAAATTCTTGCCATCGTCTCTATATTGTATAAATCCTGTGCCAGAAGGAGTTTACAAATTGTCTTCAATAGTGATATATAAGATATCCATGAATCGCACAAGCACTGAGCCCACCATATAACAAGTGATCAACAAAATCTCGAAAATCCCATATTCTTATTAAAGATATTTTGGAAGAGTTATGTATAATAAATATTCATTTATGAACATAAAACGAAAATTTATCATGTATAAAAGATTGTTTAACAGAGTGATATAGAGTATAAAAATTCATATTTGTTTAAATATTTAACATATTATAATTTATTTTATATATAAATATGTTATATTTGTTCTGTAACCAGCTTGAACTAGCTCTTTTAATAGCCTATATTCGGAGAGTACTGATCATGCTTCATCGTTTGATTAATACAGCCTAATGAGCGTTTTTAACCAGAGATTCGCGGAATATCACTTACTTATCCAGGGATATATCTTTTCCTTAGGTAAAATTAGCATCCAGATATTTTGTTTTTGCTTGCTTCTATTAAATGCACAAATTGCGCTCTCACAAGATGTGAATTGTAATACCACAGGGCTCGTTTGTAATAATAATTTACAAATAAGCATTAGTTACGATTGCAGCCTAGACCTAGATATTGATAGATTTATTGAGAACCCAATCGAAGGAGTAGAGTATAGTTTACAATTTTTTGATCATCACAAAAGACCAATTCCAACATTAACAGAAAAAGAAATAGGTTCACAGATATCCTATAGTGTGACTTGTGGAGGGAATACTTGCTCTGGTCATATTATCTTAGAATCTAATCATCTACCAGTTTTTGATGCTCCATGCCAAATTCGACAAGGTCAAGTCATTCCATCACAGTGTCGGACCTGGTGCGGGACTGACATCCCTAGCATCTTTATTGAACTAGATGAAATGGATCATCAAATGGAAGATATGTGTCTTCCTCAATTTTTAGGAGACATCAAGCAAACGCTTGTAAGAGAAGGTGATATATGTGATCCTAACGGAGAAACAGTGACACTGATTCATGAAGTAAAAATACTCACTCATGGGACTCTAAAAGTGGTGGAGTTATTACGACAGTCCGTCATCCAGCAAAAGATTGATTTAGATACGTCCGCTATAAATCCAGTTAACAGTATCGTCTTTCCGGAAAACCTTAGCTTAAACTGTGACGAGGGATACACACCTGAGCATATTCTTCTCTCCGATAATCACTATCACGATGCCTATCCAATTTATATTGATAAGCATAATATGGTGCCAGATTCAATCTACAGATGTGATACTTTTATCTTAGAGACAATTATTGGATTTCGAGATACAGTGATTGCCACAGATACCATTGATGGTATTTTGGTTTGGGAACAATTAACTGTAGTCGACAAAGAATTCGAAGATTCTATTGTTTGCGCTATTCTGCCAATATTGAATCCTGATAGCACAGTCGTCCTAGTACCTAATGAAGTGCCTCTTGAAAATCGATTGTGTAATATCGCAGCAGCATATACAGATGTTGAATATAGTGCTTGTGGAAATGGAAAGAAAATCATTCGACACTGGAAAATTATCGATTGGTGTGCTGCCAATGTAGAACTCTCAGATCCTCAGACCATTGAAGTGACGGATACAGAGAAGCCTGTTATCCTAGAAGAGATAACTGAGATGGATATCTTAATCGAACCATGGGCTTGCAGCGCCAGAGGAAAATTACCAACTATACTTGCCGAAGATAATTGTGGAGAAGTACTGATAGAATGGTACTCAGATGAAGGAATCATACAAGGAGATATTATCTCAGAACTGTGGATTCAAAATTCACCAATCATATTGACTGCGTACGTGGGTGACGCTTGTGATAATATTGATACCTTAAATATTGAAGTCAATATTATAGACGACACACCACCAGTTGCCATTTGTAATACCTCTATGCAAATTGTACTAACCGGAGGGACGACTTATGAGTTTGATAACGGCACTGCCAAATTATTTGCTAAAGATTTTGATGAAGGAAGCCATGACGCGCAATGCGGAGAAGTGGAGTTTTTTGTTGTCCGTGCTGAAGATTGGTCCATACCAGTGACGAATTGTGACGGAGAATTTATTGGCTACAGCCCCGAGTCTTGTTCTGCTAAAACAGAAGTCTTAGACCTTGGCGAATTGAAATCTAAACAATGCGAATTCAGTGGTAAAAACCGAAGACCAATCGTTACCAAGCCGGCAGATTTTATTAAGTTCTGTTGTGAGGATGCCAATAAGTTTATCGATGTCATCTTCATTGCTCAAGACAAAGCAGGAAATACAAATGAATGTTTAGTCACTATTTTAGTTGAAAATACAAACGGCCCAGAGCTGATTTGCGAAGATGTTGTTATCACCTGTGAGGAAGATATTCACTCTGTAAAAAGACCTGAGTTAATCGATGGAGAAATTTGCCCAGTATCTTTTTTACCTATCCAATATGCATCAGAATCAGTCAATAGAACCAACTGCGATTCAATTGTTGTGACAAGAGAATGGTATGTCGATGCCAATTCAGATGACGAATTTGGAGTCGGTGATCCTCACTGTTTTCAGCACATCACCATCGTCGGGGCAAACGATGAAGTTGAGTTTATTTGTGAAGATTTAGTCTTACCATGTACGGTAGAGATCGATTCAATTCCATTACCCAAGATCGAAGGAAATCAGTTTTGTATCTGTGATGAATCCTTAGTCAAAGTTGGCTCTTTTAGATATACAAATAATAATCAATGCGAACAAGATACCCTAATCGTAGAATGGTATTTTGATGCTGATGGAAATGATATTCCTGAAATAAGTGAAGCAGGATGTACACAAAGAATAGCTTTAAGTTCAAATCCAGATCTGTTTGTAATCGAATGTCAAGCAGTGACGATTAGCTGTTCACAAAGCTTAGCAGAAGCTCAGACTCCAGTACTGGCTGGACTAGGCGACAATTGTATTTGCCCAGAAGATTTTTTAAAGACAGAATATGTCGGACAGGTATCCGATAATTGTATTAATAATGTTATACAACGATCTTGGTATATAGATTCTAACCTAAACAATAGAAGAGAGGATTCAGAACAGGGATGTATCCAAGACATCACGATTGACTATTCTCAAGTGAATTATGAACTCAGATGTAGCAATTTGAATCTGACTTGTGATGATGATCCAGACTTATTTTTTGACGATCCAGAGATTATTCAAATTGATGTTTGTGAATGTCCAGATCCAATCGTTTATTTATTAGATGAGTCGAGATCAAATAATGAATGTGCCATTGACACCATTACAAGAAAATGGTTTTTAGATGTTAATGGAAATGAAACCTATGACATCGAAGAGCCAAAATGTCAACAATATTTATTCATTAATAACCTAGCTTCACCTGTCAATATCATTTGTGAAGATGCGAATGTCGACTGCCTTGATCAGTTGTCAGGATTGTTTATACCAATTGTTGAAAATCAAAATTCCTGTGGCTGTACTGGTAATCAATTAGAGCTTAGAAGCCAATCTTCTTTGGATGGACTTTGCTATGGTGATGTCATTACAAGAGAATGGTATGTAGATATAAATCTGAATAATAATTTCGATAATAACGAGCCGTCTTGTATTCAAAATCTAACACTCACGACACCCGAAGAAAGCCCAAATCAGAATGATGCAATGACATTCGAATGCACACCGATCAGTGTCACTTGCATTGAAAATATAGATAATGCACAAGCACCATCTTTAGTATCAACAGGTTTGTGTCAATGTGGTAATATTAATGTCAATCTCAATGGCCAATCATCGTCAGACAATGTCTGTGTCGGAGATACAATCTTTAGAGAATGGTATGCAGATCTAAATAATAATAATTCATTTGATAGCCAAGAACCATTTTGTAATCAAGCTTTAATCATTGTAGGAAGTCCAGTGACTAGCCTGGTTTGCACAGATGAAGTGATCGCCTGTACTGATAATCTCAATACAATTCCAGGACCTAGAGTGATGCAAGATGGCTTCTGTAATTGTGATGATATTCAACCAAGACTATTATCAGAATCTCCTACTACTGATCTTTGTGTCGGTGATGCGATTACGAGGATGTGGTACCTTGATATAAATGAAAATGGACAGTCTGACGAAGATGAACCATTCTGCGAACAGTCAATTTCTATCCAAGATGTTTTTCCTGGACAAATAGACAATTGCGGGGAAATTTCAATTTCATGTGACACCGACATTACTAATTTAGTCCCCACATTAACAGTCGGGGAAGGGATTTGTAGCTGCGAACAAGGGGTGAATTTGCTTGCTCTAGATACTGGTGTTTCTGAGCAATTATGCTTCAATGATACACTCCAAAGAAGTTGGTTCATTGATATAAATAACAATGGCTTACAAGAAGCTGAAGAGCCAGATTGTCAGCAAACTCTAATTGTAAATATACAAGACACACTCACTTTATCATGTATCGATTACACAATTGGATGTATTGAGCAAAACCCTCCTTTGGTCCCACCAACGATTGTTTCTGGGACTTCATGCCAATGTGATAATTCGCAAGTATTGTTACGCTCAGAATTTGGCGCTGAAGATGGATGTGTAGGTGATACTCTTTTCAGAGAATGGTATGCCGACGTCAATAATAATGGTGTATTTGATCAGAATGAAGCGCAGTGTACCCAACACATAATCTTAGTAGATGACAACGCATTTGTGAGTTTTGATTGCCAAGCTATTAGTATAAGTTGTACGACTGATCCATCGACTCTCGTCGTGCCAAGTGTGAGTATAGAAAGTGCATGTGGCTGTATGGAATTTGTGCCTGTACTCTTCAGAGATGGATTATCTGATACTCTATGTGTAGGAGATACAAGCTCAAGAATGTGGTACATTGATCTTGATGCCGATAATTTTGCAGATGAAGATGAACCTTACTGTTTACAATCGATTACAATCGTCTCTGATGACGATATTGATATCTCAATATTATCAGATACAACAAGTATTTCCTGTTCAACAGATATTGACAGCTTAATACCTGCAGCCCAGTTTATGCAAGGTTTTTGCAGTTGTGAAGAAAGTGTTCCATTTGTTTTGATTGATCAAGGTGTATTGGATTATTGTATCAATGACACAATTACAAGAGAATGGATAATAGATCTAAATCAGAATGACTCTCTTGATACAAATGAAAATATTTTCATGCAGGTATTGATCATCGAGGCGTCTATGCAAAGTATTGATATCTCATGTGCTGACCAATTTGTCAATTGCCAATTTGAGCAAGTTGCTGCACAGTTACCTATGGTGACAACGGCTGACGGTTGTAGCTGCTCAGAAATTCCAGTACTAATCCAATCACAATTTGGAGCTGTAGAAAGATGTGTCGGGGATACCTTATTCAGAGTATGGTATGCAGATATAAATGGAGATAACAATTTTAATCCCAGCACTGAACCGACTTGTACACAAAATATCATTCTTCAAGATTCCGAAGCAATGGTGTCTTTCGAATGTGAAAATGTCTCTATCTCTTGCCAAACTGTAGCTGACTCCATTCCACTACCAAACCTAATTACCGATAGTGGATGTGGATGTATGGATATTCAACCGACCTTACTCAGCGATGGAAGTCTTGCTGGAATTTGCTTTGGTGAATCTTTTACGAGAGAATGGTATGTCGATATGAATAATGATGGGATTCCGCAGACAGAAGAAGCCTCATGCCGGCAAGTGATAACTGTAGACGGAAGTATGAGTGATATGACATTTAACTGTCAAGAGCAAATAATTACCTGCCTTGATACGCTTGCCAATATTGCACCCCCAGAAATAAATACAGTAGGAATTTGTACCTGTAATCAATTTGATTTGTCTATTGCACAAGTCGTGATTGACGGAAGTGTGTGTGTGGGAGATACTATTATTCAAAGATGGTTTGTGGACTCTAACCCGAATAACCAATTTGATTCTCTTGATATATCATGCGATCAAATGCTCATCTTAGAAGGTGAAGCGCAAGCAGATTTCTTATGTGCAGATGTACCTATTAGTTGTGATGCAGATATTGATGCTATTCCACCTCCAGCAATTTTAGGAGAGGGCCTCTGTAGTTGTACGGAGCTACCAACTATTCTCATCAGCCAGAGTGACACGACAGGGCAGATGTGTATCGGAGACGAAATAACAAGAGAGTGGTATTTAGATATGAATTCTGATGCTATGCAAGATGACGATGATCCTGTCTGTGTACAAAGATTCATAATTATTGGTCAAAATGATAACTTCGAATTTCAAGGCTGTGATACATTAACAGTGTCTTGCACTGATGATTTTACGACTTTAAATATACCAACGATCATGTCTGTTGGAGAGTGTAGTTGTGATACTATTCAAGTCCTAGAAATTAATCCAATGCTGAATCTTCAGCTTTGCTCAATGGACACAATCATCAGACAGTTTTATGGTGATTCAAATAAAAATAATGAATTTAATGATGGAGAACCAACTTGTGATCAAGTGATTATCGTAGAAAATTCGAGTCCACCGTTTGATCCTTTTACTATAAAATGGCCTAATATATTCACAGGAGAAACCTTCTCAGGAACACAACTCATTTGTGAAAATGATAGCCTAACTATGACTGAAGAATTTATCCAAACTGGCGAGGCATTTAATTGTATGCCTCAGGATTTTGACTCAAAGCCGTTGTGGTGTGATTCTGAATGTGGCTTAGTTACCTTCTCAATTCAAAGAGATACAACGGATGCAATTGATGCCTGTTTTAAAATCAGAAATAGCTATACAATCATTGACTGGTGTACTTTCGATCCAGCGGTGACTGATACACTTGAAACTGATCAAGATGAGTTTGAAATCGTAAAGGATTTATCTCCTGGATCTTGCGAAAATTGTGATGATAATGGAGCTATAATGCAAGACTCAGTTTATTTTAGATATGTCGATGTCGAACAAGATGGCGTCTATCAGTTCGTACAAGAAATAAGTGTGCAAGACGACGAGCCTCCGATAATCACTGTCATGGAAGATACAGTATACGTGGATGTAGCAGCTATGGATACCAGTATGTTATGTCTTGCTTCTATTGATATCACAGCTGAAGCTATGGATATGTGTGACGGACAGCCGACTTCTGACGAGATGATCCAATGGACAATCCGAATCGTGGATGAAGATCGTAACATGGTCCCAAATCCTGATGGTCCGAATATTGAAACTTCATTCGGTGGTATGGCGACTGTTAATTCTAGAAATGGAATGCCAGGTGATACATTTAGTATTGTGTGGACAGTAAGAGACGGATGTAATGCCGCGAGTATTAGAGAGACTCAGGTTATATTTTTTGATACAACTGGTGTTTGTGATACGATGACGTCTAGTGCAGGTATCATCGCAGGAGAAATACATACCGAAACAGGTATCATGATCGAAAATGCAATGGTTGCATTAAATAAAGTTAATCAAGTCGATATTGATTATGCCGCTACTAATCCTACGGGAACATTTGCGTTTTACAATAATCCAATGCATTATAATTATAAAATAAATGTATCTCGAGATGATTCATTTTCGAATGGTGTCAGTACAGTCGATTTAATTTTGATTTATAATCACATAGTCGGTGATATCGAATTAGACAGTCCTTATAAAATTATTGCAGCTGATGCAAATGATGACCAGAATATATCTGTAAAAGATATTGCAGAAATCAAGAAATTGATCTTGCAATCATCAGAAACATTATCAAATAATAAAAGTTGGAGATTTTTGAAAGAATCACAGCAATTCTTCGATCAGTCAGTGCCTTGGCCATTTGTCGAAGTATCAAATATTGTTGACCTCCAACATGACATGATGGATGAAGACTTTATTGGTGTAAAGATCGGTGATGTCAATGGAGATGCAACTGCGAACCGCTCTATAAACAGTGAAATTCGAACAGTCAGTGAGCTAGTGCTGTCAGCAGCAGACAAAGTAATGTCAGCGAATCAAGTACACACCTTTCATGTAAATACAAATACAGTAGATCAAATCCAAGGAATCCAAGGCACATTCGAATTCATTGATCTAGAGATTGTCGACATTGAGTCTGGATCCTTGTCCATTTCAAATAAAGATTATTATATCCAAAACAATCAATTGACAATTAGTGCGCATAAAATAGCAAAGACGGATGCTCCACATTTATTCTCAATTAAGCTTCGTGCTACAAAACAATTAAGACTCAGCGAATCAATTACACTGAATTCTAAGAAAACAGAAGCTCAAATTTATCTTAAACATTCATTAGACCATTTAACACCAATATTATCTTTTTCAAGTCCAATAAACACAGTTTTTGATGTCGCGCAGAATAGACCTAATCCTTTTAGTTTTGAGACAGCAATAGATATCACACTTCCTGATAGTGGAATAACATATCTAAGTATATTTAATGTGACTGGTCAAATAGTATATCAATCAGTAGAAAACTTGAAAAAAGGACCTAACACAGTCAACTTGAAATCTGAGCGTTTACCTCATCAAGGCTTATATACTTATATGGTCGAATTTGATGGCAAAAAAATTATTAAACAAATGCTCTTGATTGATTAAAAAATCATCAAAATTATAGTCCATTTTAAATCACATAGTGACATATTTCAACTTTGTTTCATATTGAATTTAAATTTAGACCACTCCATTTTTAAGCTAATTATCGATACATTGAGTTTCCTTTATAGCTGATTTTATCAACTATAAAGTATACGTAAACTCAATAATATATAATAGACTGAGAATGAATTAGATAATTATTCTATTCCGCTAGAGGGATTGGATTATTATCAGGTAGTTCGTAGTTTATTTAGCATAATGGACTTCAAACAATCCATAAGATCGTCTATAGTCAAAAACATAGCTCTGCTAAGTGCAGTTTTATTTACTCTTCTTTTAGCTCTAAATCCCTTAAAAATCTATAGCCAATGTGTGACCGAAACAACAGGTGTTTGGTCCATGCCAAGTGATGAATTTTTTAGCGCTGATCTCAATGGAGTTACAGTAGATATACAAGCCATAAATCCAAATTTATCAAGAATTGATGAAGTCGTCAGTAGTACTACATTAACAACAACAGATCCTTCATGGTTTAGCGAAGCAGTAGCTGGAAATCCTTCTTTAGAGTTTTTAATGATCTGGGATATTATAGAAGAATCACAGCTTGAAGATATTGACGATATTAATGATGATAAGCAAACGGGAATTCTAAGATTTACATTTTCTGAGCCTGTTACATGCGTCACTCTTCATGTAGAAAGAATAGGTGGAGCTGGAGCAGTTTTCAATTCAGGAGGAGTAGGAATTTCAAATTCTGCTAGATGGACAATCACGACTCCAGGGATAACATTACAAAAACCAGCAGGCACAGGAACAGATGATTTCGTCGTGACGCCAACAGAATTTTTCAAAGAACCAGATGTTCCAAATACAAATGCAAATTCCTTAGCAACACAAGAGACGACCACTGGTGCTGCTGCCGGGTCTGTCAAACTAATATCAAGTACCCCGATAAGTCAGTTCGAATTTGAGTGGACAGGAACAGGAGTAGAAGGAGTAGGCGCAGATAGATTAGAACTTGTCGTGACTGCACAGCCCAATTGTTTTCCAGTAGCAGAGCTAGATAAACAAATAGACGATGTACGCATCTTACCTGATGGTTCATTTGAAGTAGATTATGGATTTCAGATTGAAAATTCAGGTCAGACAAGTATCAATCAAATGTCTCTAATTGATGAATTGGCTTCAAATTTTGGATGTGCATTTATTGGTCTTAATGGATCGCCAACTGTCAATCTTATCAATAATTCTGGACAAAGTTCTGTACCTACCCTAAATGGTAATTTTAATGGAAATAATGATGCTAATATTTTTATTGGGAATGATGGTATTTTGGAATCTGGGGATATTATCGAAGTCAAAGTCTTCACTATACTAGACTCTGATTGTCCAGGAGTTGAATCACCCTTGAGAAACGAAGTGTTGCTTACAGGTTTAGACATACTAGGTCAAGCTGTCCAAGCAATCGATGAGGTCGATTTATTTTTACCTAAGTTGTCATTAAGCAAAACTGCAGATATCAGTTCATTTTCAGATCCAGTCTCTCCCGGAGATCCTATCAACTATAGTTTTGAAGTCTGCAATACAGGAAATGGTATTATATCTAACATCCAAATCAACGATCCCCTTCAAGGTATTTTAATTTTTAGCTTTCCCTTTAGTTTATCACCAGGCGAATGCAATAGCACGAGTGTAACTGGTTTGTATACTATTACAAGCCAAGATTTAATTAACGGCCAAGTTTCAAATCAGGCCACTGCTAGAGGATTCTCCGAAGATGGCGCATTGATTTCGGATCAGTCAGATGACCCTAATGACAGCACTAATGTCGATCCAGACTTAGATGGTGATCCTGATGACCCAACTGTCGTCATGCTTGATCCTGTCCCAATTATTACTTTAAACAAAATAGCGAATACGAGTCTAATTCAAAATCCAACAGTAGTTGGAGATCAGATTATTTATGGCTTTGAGGTTTGTAATACAGGAAGTCTTGAATTGAATAATGTGATTGTGACAGATCCATTAGTGACCTTGACCGGTACAGCTTTCTCACTTCTTCCAGGCAATTGTAACAGCACATCATTTGAAGGAATTTATACGATAAATCAACAAGATTTAAATATTGGACTAATTAGTAACACTGCATCAGTCAGCTCAGAATCTTCCTTTGGAGATCTTGTGACTGACGAGTCAAGTGTTGATGTGTTTTTAAATATGGCACCTCAAGTTGAATTGATAAAATCTGCAAATACAAATGGTATTCAAAATCCAACAGCTGTAGGAGATGTAATACAATACTCTTTTGAAGTATGCAATACCGGAAATGTTTTATTAGATAATGTGATCGTATCTGATCCACTTATAATGATCCCACCGATTCCAATAAGTCTTGAAATCAATGAATGTGATAATATGTCATTTTCTGGTTCATATGCTGTCACAGCTGCAGATATCGAAAGCGGAGTAATCGAAAATTCTGCATCAGTAAGAGCATCAAGCCCTAGTGGAATCATAGTTATTGATGATTCGGATGATGCAAGAGGAGAATTGCCAGGAGAAGATGATCCCACCACAGTAGACCTGTTTCCATGTAATCTTGATGTCGGAGAATTAAAGGCAATACCAAATGAATGTATTAGTAGATTCGAAACAATCAATCTTAGGTCAAACTTCATTCAAGACCCTACTAAACCTAATGATTTTGACGTCTTATTTGTTTTAACCACAGGTGATGATTTTAAAATTATAGATACCAATACATCTCCGTCTTTTACAGTAACTAATCCTGGAGAATATAGAATTCATACTTTAATCGCAGAGACCTCTAATCCCCAAAGCAGTAATTATCTGAATCCATCAATTATTATTTCAGGAGTCACAGAAGCCGCTGAAGTCATTTCATTTATCGAGAATCATTCGATTTGCGCCGTGCTAGATGAAGTAGGAGTGACCAGTCTTATTTCAGATCAACCCGTCGTAGAATTAATAAATCGAGTCACGATTTGTAATAGTGACGAATTACTTATGCCTACTGCTATTGTCTTTGCAGATTTATTTATAAGCGATAAAGTTGTGGGTATTTGGGCAGAAGAAAATCTTGGAACTATTACAGATGAATCCTTCGATTTTGCAAATTTCACCGCTGGAGAATATATATTTGAATTTACCACTAATAGTGCAATCGATCCTTGTGTGAATGTTTCTGGATCAACAATCGTGACAGTCGTTGATTGCTTCAGCGAATGTGACGAATTGATTTGTAATGAAGACCTTCAAGTTAGCCTAGGCGAAGATTGTATATTCGTACCTAGTCCCGATCAATTATTAGAATCACCAGCAACTGGAGTCTATACAGTAGAGTATTTTTATGAAAATGATAGACCGTATGGAATTGATACACTACGAAGCAATGCAGCTGGAGAACTATTAACATATAATATCAGCTGTGCAGGAAATAGCTGTTGGGGAAAAATTTTAGTAGAGACAAATAATATCCCTGAAATACAAAGTCCATGCGCTTGTAACAATAACGAGTTACCCAATGATGCATGCATTCTCTGGTGTCAAGACGAAGATCAAATCGCTAGTGTAGTTGTCTCAGCAGAAGAAGCAAAAAAGCAATTTGGAGAATGCGGACCAGAAATATTAGGACAGATTGATGTGATAGAAGAAGTGTCTGGAGATATATGCGATCCAATGGGAGTAAAACATACACTCAGGTATACTGCCAAGATTATTAGACATGGAACAATAAAACAAATTGACATATTATGTCAAACATATTGGGTTCAAAAATTTAATATAAATGTCAGTGACTCCGAGTTCAATTCAGCTTTTGGTTTTCCAGGTGATGTCATTTTGGATTGTGATTATTTAGATAAAATTCGAAGCATAGATTCTACATTGACTGAAGGGTCAGCAGAGTCCATATTGTTGAGCCAAGAGCAAGATTCTTTAGCTTACCCATACTATATTAATACACATGTATATGTCCAGGATTCAGTATATCAGATCGACACACAACTTGTTTTGGTTGATTCATTTTTAGTAGATACCTTATTAGTAAACCAACAAGGTGAATGGGAAGTTGTTACCGTTGCCCTTAAAGAATATGATACTTTATACTATAGAGAATTAATTCCAAATGGTTTGGCAGTTCATCCTTTGGTCTCAATAAAAGATCGAACGTGTAATCTTTTAGTGAGTTCATCAGATGTGCAATTCGAAACTTGTGGAAGTGGAACAAAGATCGTTAGAAGCTGGACAATTGTAGATTGGTGTGATGCTAATATTGAAAAATCAGGCATACAAACTATTGAAATTAAAGATGTAACAGCTCCACAAATATTGAAAAGAGAAGGAGATGGGTTTGTAGAAATTACATCACTTCCAGATGTTCAGATTGGAGTCGATCCTTGGGCGTGCTCAGCCAGTTTTAGATTGCCTCAGCTTGACATTATGGATAATTGTGATCAAGATCTCACCACTGTTTGGTCCACTGTTGAAGGAAAAATCATTGATAATTTTGCAAGTGAATTATGGTTTGAATTCAGCCCAGTTGAGTTAACTGCATTTGTCTTTGATGACTGTGACAATGTAACTGAATTAACAATGATGGTGAATGTCATTGATGATGTGCCACCTGTTGCGTTTGTTGAATCAGAGTTACTTGTCACTCTTGCATATGGTAATCCAGGATTTGATCAGGGTGAAGCAAAATTATATGCATCTGATATAGATGAAGGAAGTCATGATGGTTGTACAGAAGTTTCTTTTAAAGCAGTCAAGGCGATCGATTGGGAAGTGGAAGTCTTTAATTGTAAAGGTGAGTTTGTCGGTTATCGACCACGGACGTCTTCGGCAACAACTCAATTCGTAGATCTTGGCTCAGAGAACGAAAAAAATGAATGTGTTTTTGATAGTACCAATCTAATATCCCTTGTAATTGAGCCTCAAGATTTTGTGAATTTTGATTGTGACGATAATGGTTTAGATTTTGATGTTATTCTATTTGTATTAGATAAAGCAGGAAATCAGAATCAAGCAGTCACGAACGTTTTGGTCAGAGATGAGTCAGTTCCATATCTCGAATGTGAAGACATAGAATTTTCGTGTACTGACTTAGAAGAGGATGATGAGTTTGAATTTGAAGAACCAGACATTTTAGGCTCAGCATGTTTCAATTTTGTATTGCAAGCAGATATTGCATCAGAAAGAAGAATTGAAGGAGCATGTGGTTCTGCGCAAGTCATAGTGGAATGGTATTTAGATTTGGATCAAAGCGGCGATCCGACTTTCGGAGATGCTTTCTGCACACAAAATGTTCAAATAGAAACGGAAGGTGAAGTACTCAAACCAGAAACAATAAAATGGCCTCAGCACTATACAGGAGAGAGCTTTGAAGGTATAAATATAGAATGTGATACATTGGGGTTAATCTTTGAGGTTGAACAAGAAGTCCGTATGGCAGACCCTTTGGTGTGCGTCCCTGGCTTACATGAGGCAGAAGGACCAGTTTGGTGTGATAGTGATTGTGGAGTCGTGGGGACAAGTGTCGAAATAGATACTATATTCAGTGATGATGCATGTATGAAAATCATTCGTAAATGGACAGTTATCGATTGGTGTGTATTCGAAGCGAATGAAAATAGTGAACCTGATGATAGGAATGACAGATTTGTAGCCATAGAAGACTGGGCTAAAGATGAGTGTGCTGATTGTTTTGAGTTTGGTCCATATGATAGTGATCATGTTTATTTTAGATATCAAGAGGAAGAACAAGAAAGCAATGGTAATGGCTCTAGATACCAAGTTGATTTTGATGGTTATTATACTTTTGACCAGATCATTAAAGTCGTTGACAATACACCACCGACCATTACTGCTGCAGATTCTATTTACGTGTCTATCGATATTTCTGGAGTTGATCAGGATACATTTGGTGTGTGTTTTGGTTCTGGGATTGTCACTGCATCAGCTATTGACTTTTGTGGAGCCGAAGAGTTAGAATCTCCTTTGAATTGGTCTGCCAGAGTATTAGACGATCAAGGAAAATTAGTGAGCGACATTGTCTCCCATGATTCGATTTTAGGTGCTTTTGTCAGAACAGGACTTGGTGCGCCAGGAGATACGCGTATTGTGATTTGGACTGTAAATGATGGTTGTGGAAATATGGATGTGGATACAACGATTGCATTATTTGTAGATCAAACACCACCGATTTCACTTTGTCCAAGCTCATTTACAACGAGTTTGAATGATATAGATTCGGTACTTGTTTTTTGGGCCCAAGACTTTAATCAATCAAGTTATGATAATTGTTCTGCTCAAGAGGACCTCTCGTTTTCAATTGTTTTTGATGGACAAACTCCTATTTCGCCAGCAGCTTCAAATTTTAATGACAACGAATCTATTATCTTGGATTGCGGATTTGGCGGTAGCATAGTCGACCTAAATCTCTGGGTTTGGGATCAGTCGGGTAATGGAGACTTCTGTCAGATTTCCATTACAATAGAATCAAATGATGAGGAATGCAATACAGAATTAGGACTTGGATATTTTATTTCTGGTCAAGTTCAGACAGAAGACCGACGTCCGATCGAAAATGTCCAATTCAATATTTCTTCAAGTCTGAATGAATATCCTAAAGTAACTCAATCAGATGTCTCAGGGAATTATACAATCATTAATAATCCAGAAGCTTTTAATTATACAATTGATGCATATAAAGATGATAGTTTTATAAATGGATTAAGCACTCTAGACTTAATATTATTACAACGTCATATTATTGCTATTGGAATGTTAGAGTCTCCTTACAAGATTCTTGCAGGAGATGCGAATAGAGATAAACAATTGTCTGCTTCGGATATATTGGATTTTAGAAAAATTATCCTCGGATTGACTGATGGCCTTGAAAATTTAGATCCATGGATATTTATAGATGAGTCGGCAAGCTTTATAAATACTTCATCACCGTGGCCATTTACAGAATCCATTACAATTACAGATCTTAAAACTGATATAGCTGATGCGCATTTTGTTGGAGTCAAGATAGGCGACATTAATGAAGATGTAGAAACAACAAGTGTCTCTGAAGCAGAAACAAGAATACATCCCGAATTAGAACTTTTGATTCATGATAAATTATTACAAGCGGGCGAACAATATAGTTTAGCAATTTCAGCAGCGGATCAATTAGACATTTTTGGATTGCAAATGACCTTGTCTCACGAAGGATTAGAGTATATAGGAGTAAGCAGTGGACAATTAAGGATACATGAACATAACGTCGGGGATTTTACCACAGACATATCCATTTCTATAAATGAACATGTCACGATAGGTGATTTGAGTCCTCTGTTCTATATTGACTTTAAAGCATACCGAGATGTAAGAATAAAAGATATTTTAGATATTAATCATCAAGTCACGAAGTCTGAAGCTTATGTTGGAGACAAATTAGAAGTATATAAGCTATCTGAAAGATTTATCGAAGATATTGATGTTGCAAATGTCACATTAGAACAAAATATACCTAATCCATTCAAGGATGAGACCTTTATACCATTTAGTATTTCAGTCGAAAGTGTCATTGAGTTTTCATTCTACGATGTATTTGGAAGAAAATTATTCAATGTAAAGGACAAATGGTTAAAAGGAAATCATCAACTTAAAATGACAAAGGAAGACTTACAGAACAACGGAATCATCTTCTACGATATGAAAGTGGGAACTATAAGAAAAACTGGTCGTATGACCATCATAGAATAATACATTGAGTTTATAAATTTAAAGGCGTTTCAAAAGAGCAATGCCATTTAATGACTTTTTAATTTGGAAAATTCATCACCTCAACTTCATAACCAATCCCTTCAAGGAAATCCTTAAGTGCTTGTCCTGTTCCTCCTGGCCATGCTTTCACCTTATCGAAAGGTACAATTCTGACATCATCTAGTTCATCTTCTAAAATGATATTACCAGTAGCCTTAAGATGATACGCCATAATTACCTGATTCATCCGTTTGAAAGTGTAATGTCCAATAAAACTAACTATTTCAGCATCTAAACCAACTTCCTCTTTGACTTCTCTAATCACACATTCATCGGGATGCTCATGTTTTTCTAGAAATCCAGTAATTAAGCCATACCATTTTGGGGGCCAGCTCCTGTTATGTCCTAAAATCACTTGTTTTTCTCCATATTCGATCACCGCAGCCACCACAGGAGTTGGATTCTGATACTGTACGTAGTCACAAGAATTAGAGCCGCAAGAATTATAATTATCTTGACAAACGGTCATTTCATAGGTACACAAAGGGCAATTGGTAAAAGTTTGATGCATAATTAATTTTATATTATAAGGTGAGTTTGTATGTCGCCAAAAGATATAGTACGTTAATGTTGGTTTTATTGTAGCTACATATTGAATTATTAAGTATATTTATGATTGAATTTTAAATAGTAACTAAAACGAATATGAAACAAAGATTTTACGCGACGTGCAAGATAGCATCTTCCCTCATGTTAATGCTTGCTTTTTCACTAAATCTGTCAGCAAATAAGACATTTGGAGTATTGCAGGTGACTGGAGGAACAATCACAACATCAGATGCGACAACCGTTTGTACATCCGATGAAGGAGCAGATATTGTTAATTTTTCAGTGAGTGGTGCTGAAGGTCCACACAGCCTTTGGTTAGTCACAGATGCAGCTGGGAACATCTTAGCTTCCCAGAATAACGGTTCTTTTGATTTCACAAACGCTCCTCCAGGAGACTGTAATGTGTATCATGTAGCTTTCAAAGCTTTTATATTTCCTCCATTATCTGGAGTGAATATAAATACTTTAGTAGGTTGGTATGCATTGTCTAACGGAGTCACAGTAACTAGAACTCATAATTGTACTGGTGTAGATCCAGGAGAAGGTGGTGAGGAAGAAGAAGAAGAGGAAGAAGAGGAAGAAGAAGAAGAAGATACTTGTAGCACCGTAGATGGTGGAAATATTAGCGGCGGACCTTTTACTTTTTGTCATAACGACGGTACAGAAGATAGAATATTAGACGCGCAAGTTGTCTTAGCCGGAAATTCAGGAAACTCTGCATGGGTGATTACTGATGGAACAGCAACAACAATCTTAGGTTTACCTCCAACTCCAGGAGCTGTTGATTTTGACGGTGCTGGTCAAGGGGTATGTTTATTATGGCACCTAAGTTTTGATGGTGAACTCGGAGGAGCAGTTGTTGGAGGTCCAGTTGCTGGTCTTACTGGATGTTTCAGTCTTTCAAATAGTATTCCTGTATACAGAGAGGATTGTGCTCCCACAGGGAATGATAATACTGCACCGAATACAAATGGAGATGCAGTAGGTGATGCTTGTGGAGTAAACTCTGGTACAATACAATTATGTAACGGAGGCGGTACAAACATTAATGTCTGTACAAGTGATGGAGTTGATAGTTCTTTTGACATTTGTGTAGATGGTAACGACGGTGATAGCTTCTGGGTTATTATTGATACTGATAGAAACCTAATTGCTCAGCAAGAAGGGAATACATTCGACTTTGAAGGAGTTCCTGCAGGTTTATGTATCATTTGTCATGTTAGTTTTGATGGTGACTTAATTGGATTACAGCCAGGTATGCCAGTTGACTTAGTCGAAGGATGTGTAGATTTTTCTAACGAAGTTTCAGTCACTAGATTTGTTGATGATCCTGCTTATTGCTTCGGCTTAGGTGGTATCGCTGAGCCAGAATTATCTTTCCAAACTGTTGGTAATCCAGTTAATGATCAATTAAGAATCCAAATTCAATCAGAATTTACAGGAGATCATAGAGTTATTATTTACGATATTATCGGCCGTACTTTATTTAACAATACTGTCAAAGTGGAGGAAGGTAAAACGACAATTGATGTAGATGCTACAGATTTTGATCCAGGAATGCATTTTATTAATGTAAACAATGGTCAGCAGTCTCAGATGGAGTCTTTCATCAAAGAAAGTAACTAGATCAAAAATCAGATATACAATATAAAAGGCTGTGGATTAATTTTCACGGCCTTTTTTTATGTACAATTTTGACGCTCACTCCGCATATTATTGCCTTGAGAACTAAGCTCAAAAACTCCAACGTTAAGGAATGGGCACAACATTTTATAGACTTTGCTTAAGCCTTTTTCCAATATACATATGATTACTGCTTTTCATTCCTGTAAATTTTTGAATAACAATGTATGTCATCTCATAAAGATTTGGTGAGATTAATATCGTTTGATAGCATAATCTGAGAAGATTATTTTGTATTATTACTAACGCTCAATTTTAAACAAAAAACCAATTGAATTTACAAGGAAAAGAATCATTTAAGGCGTCTAGTGTCCAGATATGGAGTATCCTAATGGACACACCGACTTTAGCTAGAATAACACCAGGAATATCAAGATTAGAAGAAACGGGCCTAAATGAATATGATGCAATTGCTGATGTCAAGATTGGGCCAGTTAAAGCTTCGTTTAAAGGAAAGTTAACATTGTCTGATTTAATTGAAAATGAATCTTTTTTTCTAAACATTACCCAGAATAGTAAAATAGGCAACGTAGCAGGAAAAGTTGGAATTAATCTCAAAAAATTAGATGCAAATCAAACTGAATTATCATTCGATGGTAAAGCGAATTTTTCAGGTACCCTTGCTAGTAAAGGCGCCAGGATAATATCAGGAGTCGCATCTAGTTTGACCAAACAATTCTTTAAAGAGCTCCACACAGAAATAGAAGCAAGAGATTTCCCTGAAATAAAGGAAGACATCATAAAACATTCAACAAGAAACTCTATAAGTATGTCACATGAAATAACAATCAAACTCAATGGTCAAGACAAATCCGTCACCGTAGAAAGCCGGGATTTGCTCGTAGATGTCCTTCGAGACAAACTAAGACTAACTGGTACTCACATAGGATGTGATACAAGTAGCTGCGGGGCATGCACCATTTTAATGGATGGGAAAGCCGTAAAATCATGCACTATCCTAGCTGTACAGGCAGACGGAGAAAGTGTCCAGACAGTAGAAGGCTTAGCCACTAATGGTGAAATGCATCCAATTCAAAATGGATTTAAAGAAGAGCATGGTCTACAATGTGGATTTTGCACTCCAGGTATGATGATGACTGCCGTCGATCTTCTACAACGAAACAGTAATCCTTCAGAATCAGAAATTAGAGAAGCATTGGAAGGAAATTTTTGCCGATGTACTGGATATCATAATATCGTTAGAGCTGTACAACATGCAGCAACTAACATGTAATTTTTCTTCCATTTAAAATAAAATAATAATGAGTAGTTATATAGGTAAATCAGTTAAGAGAGTAGAAGACAAACGCTTTCTTACAGGAAAGGGAAACTATACAGATGACATCATTTTAGCACAGCAGACTTTTGCATATATCGTCAGAAGCCCATATGCTCATGCTAAAATTGTTAAAATTGATACGAGTGCAGCAGCAGCAGCAGTTGGCGTTGTTGCAATATTCACGGGTAAAGAAATTGCAGATGAAGGAATAGCAGGAGTGCCTTGCGGATGGCAAGTAGATTTTAAAAATGGAGACACCATGAAAGAACCTCCGCATCCTTTATTAGTCGTCGATAAGGTCAGACATTTAGGTGACGGAATCGTTGTCGTGATCGCAGAAAGCAAATCAGAAGCCAGAGACGCCGCAGAATTAGTAGATATAGAATATGATGTTTTAGAGGCTGTTGTCGATCCGAAGTTAGCAGTACAAGTAGGAGCGCCACAAGTTCATGCAGACTGTCCGAATAACATGGCCTTTGATTGGGAACTAGGCAATCCAAAAGAGGAAGTTGATGCAGCTATGGCAAATGCCCATCATGTTACATCTCTAGACTTTGTAAACCAACGAGTGATTCCAAATGCAATGGAGCCTAGAGCTGCAATTGGTGACTATCAAGTGGCTACAGATAAGTATACCTTATATACTTCCTCACAAAATCCTCATTTAATACGATTACTCATGTGTGCTTTTGTGCTTAATATACCAGAGCATAAAGTAAGAGTCGTAAGCCCAGATGTTGGCGGAGGTTTTGGAAGTAAGATTTTCCACTATGCAGAAGAAGCACTGGTGATCTGGTGCTCCAAAAAAATTGAACGTCCAGTAAAATGGACCTCTGATAGAAGTGAAGCTTTTTTAACTGATGCTCATGGAAGAGACCATGTAACAGACGCAAAAATGGGCTTTGATGCAGACGGTAAAATACTCGCACTAAGAGTGAATACCTATGCTAATTTAGGGGCCTATCTATCTACTTTTGCACCAGCTGTTCCAACGTATTTACATGGTACGCTTATGCAAGGATTATATACGACGCCACTTATTAATATAGACGTTACGGCAGCATTTACTCATACAACTGCTGTAGATGCCTATAGAGGAGCAGGTCGACCGGAAGCCACTTTTTTACTGGAACGCTTACTAGACCTCGCAGCACTTGAAATGGAAATTGATCCAGCAGAACTGCGCTTCAAAAATTTCATTCCTGCTTTTGATGGAGTAGAACAAGAAGGATATCAAACTCAAGTGGCTTTACAATATGATAGCGGGGATTATGCGCCAGTATTAAAGAAAGCACTTGAAATGGTTGGTTATGATGCTTTTAGAGAAGAACAGGCGGCGCAGTCAAATGGTAAGCTCATTGGGATTGGCTTTTCGACTTACGTGGAGGCATGTGGTATTGCTCCTTCAGCAGTAGTTGGTGCCTTAGGTGCGCGAGCAGGATTGTTTGAGTCAGCACAAGTCAGAGTACAACCAACTGGAAAAGTGAGTGTATATACGGGATCACATTCACACGGACAAGGTCATGAGACCACTTTTGCCCAGATTGTTGCTGATCAAATGGGAATCCCTTTAGAAGACGTAGATATTGTACATGGTGATTCAGATTCTGTGGCATTTGGAATGGGGACATATGGGTCTAGGAGTTTAGCGGTAGGAGGGAGTGCCATTGTGAAAAGTATTGATAAAATATTGGAAAAAGGAGCTAAGATTGCTGCACATTTATTGGAAGCGAATCCAGATGATTTGGATTATGCTGAAGGCAAATGGACAGTCAAAGGAACAGAGAAATCTATTGCATTTGGAGATGTATCCTTGACAGCATATGTGCCGCATAATTATCCAGAGGGACTTGAACCTGGATTGGATTTTTCAAGCTTTTATGATCCAGCAAACTTTACCTACCCTTTCGGAGCGCACGTAGCCATCGTAGAAATAGATAAAGAAACAGGTCAGGTGAAATTGAAAAGATTCATTGCAGTAGATGATGTAGGTAATGTGATTAATCCGATGATTGTCGATGGTCAAATACATGGTGGATTAGCGCAGGGTATTGGACAAGCATTATTTGAAGGAGCAATTTATGATGACACAGGCCAATTAATTAATGGCTCTTACATGGATTATTGTATGCCTCGTGCCGATGACCTTCCTTCTTTTGAAATAGATCGGACGGTGACTCCATGCCCTCATAATCCTCTTGGAGTTAAAGGTGCTGGTGAAGCAGGCTGTATTGGCTCGACTCCTGCAGTAGTTAATGCAGTAGTTGATGCACTTTGGAAAGGTGGTCATAAGGTGAAGGATATCAAAATGCCGATGACATCACAGAGAGTTTGGAATGCTATGCAAAATGGTGTAGCCTAATTTTTAATTTTTAAATCATATAGACATGATACCAAGTACATTCGAATATAAAAAAGCAACATCCGTTGATGAAGCTCTGTCAATGATGTCAGAAGATTCTAAATTATTAGCTGGTGGTCATTCACTAATACCTGCTATGAAGTTGAGACTAAATCAACCTTCAGCAGTCATAGATATTTCATCCATCGATTCATTAAAAGGCATCAGTGACGAAGGTGATCACATCATGATAGGCGCTGCGGCGACGCATGCAGATATTGCAAGTTCCTCTTTAGTGGAAGCTGCTTGTTCAATGATCGCTCATGGTTCAGGTGAAATAGGCGATATTCAAGTCAGAAATAAGGGGACGATTGGTGGTAGTTTGGCTCACGCTGATCCTGCTGCTGATTGGCCAGCTCTTGTCATTGCGGCTGATGCCACTATTTGTGTGAGAAGCCAGAATGATACAAGAGAAATTCCTGCAGCAGACTTTTTTACGGGATTCTATGAGACAGCACTTAAAGACGATGAGATCATCACATCTATAAAGATTCCAAAATTAAGTGCTGGTTCATCCTCGACTTATGTAAAGTTTTCTCAGCCCGCATCTCGCTTTGCGATCGTCGGTTGTGCGATTGTAAAAAATATGGATAGCCAAGGAGAAGTTGGAAATATTAAAGTTGCTATCACTGGAGTGTCTGAGAGAGCGTACCGAGATCATGGTGTTGAAGATGAATTGATGGGTCAGCCACTTTCCGATGAGGTCATCGAAGCGGCTTCTTTAAAAGCGGCAAGTAGGGTAGATGTCATGAGTGATCATTATGCATCAGAGGTGTATAGAAAACATCTGGCTCAAGTGTATGTGAAAAAGGCACTTAAAATCTTAGCATAAAAGTAGTATTGGAGAGCTACTAAAATGATAAGCTGAGTATTGAAGGCTTCGGCCATTGAATTAGGGTGGCATTGACTTTATTGCCATCCGGTGCGTCAAATAATTCTTCTTTGATTGATTGGCCTCCTATTTTATTGTAAAAGCCTAATGCTTCACTATTAGCTGTAAATACCCATAGATAGTATGCAGAATTATTAAATTGAGCACAGTGTGTTGCTGACAAAGTAATTAGCTTCATCCCAATACCAAGTCCTTGGAAAGCTGATAATACATGTAAATTATCAAGATAATGTCCATACTCAGCATCATAATCTAAAAAATGACATGCAAATCCACAGATTTTATTTTCAATTTCTGCCTTAATAATCACTTGATTAGGATTGTACGAAGCAAATCTTTTTTTCCAAATATTCAATCGCTCTTCAGTTATCTCATTATCTAAATAGTCGTCTGATAATATATCTCTATAGTGCTTTTGCCAGCTTTTGGTATGAACATTACTGATGTCTTCAAGATCTTCCATCGTCCCAAAAGAATAGCGAATCTTATTTTTGACATGTTTCATTTTTAGAGCGATTACCCCTTGATTAATTGACTTTATCTAGCTGATAAGACACTCAATAAAATGTGCGCTTAACGACTTACGCTTGGAAAAGTTCAAAATTAACAGATCTTTAGATGGATTTGTTAATATACATATAATAATGTAATTTTTGAATATTACAGTAGATAGTTCTTGTTATTAGATTATACGTAAAATTAAATTACAAAGTGAAGTATCACTTACACTAATAGCAGAAATTATGAAAAATAGAATATTAACCTTAAGCGCTTTATTATTGTTTGCTGTTTCAATGGCAACAGCTCAGATATGCCCTCCGAATAATTCCAGTCGAATTTATAATACAAGTTTTAATAACAATGGAAATGGATTATATAATTCATACGGCAATGGCTCAATGATTAACTCATTATCCTATTCATTCGCAAATGTCGTAAACCAAGGTTTCACTACTGGAAAATTAACGAAAAGCGAAATCTGGAAATTGGAAAATGATTTTAATCGATTGAATAGAGAAATACGTTGGGCCTATGCAGATGGAAGAGTATCATTCCATGAAAGATCTATGATCGATTTGTATCTAAGAAGACTCGAAAGGAATATTTCCAGAGAATGGAATGATGAAGAAACTAGATTAGCGTAACCCCTTACGCTGTAAAAGATTTGAATCAGTTTGATTATTGATTCATTTCAGGATTACGATTGAGGTGTCTTGCTTACGCGAGACACCTTTTTTGTGTTTTTTCTTAATTAATCCAACTGAATTCGTACTCATTTGTCGGTACTTTTAGCCGGCTTAATACACGTCGCATTCGATCTGGTAAAGCCATGAGATAGTCTCTTGCTTTTTCTCCAGTATCTTTCAGATCAGTGATATTTTCAACATCCCAATCACTTAAAAGTCGATCCATAATATTGATGTAATCCTCTGAGGTATAGACACCTAGACGTTGAGCAGCATCAGAAAAATGACAAAATGTATCGCCAATTTTTACGCCAATCTCTCTAAGGTTATGTGCTGGCATGACTATTTTTTTCTTCATCATATCCGCCAATGCTAGCATCATTTCATCTGCATCAATCTCAAATATTTTTTCTACAAATTTTATGTAGGCTTTGGCATGTCTTGCTTCATCTGCCGCGATGAATGCACACATTTTTGACATACTTTCACTACCACCTTCTCTAGCTAATTTTGCAACTCTTGCATGTGAGATATTTGTCGCAATTTCTTGAAAACTCGTGTATACAAAAGTCCTATATGGATCATCATCAGTTTGGATATCCATACCATCTGCCAAAAGATATTGTATAGAAGATTCCATAGCTCTCATGTCTACACGTCCAGATAAATACAGAAATTTATTCAACAAATCTCCATGCCTATTCTCTTCAGAAGTCCATGCTTTTGTCCATCTGCCCCAACCTGTACTCGACGCAAAATTAACATCATGAAGTCCTGCTAACCACGATTCATAAGTAGGTAATGCTTCTTCTGTAATTGTATCGCCAATAAGTACAGCCCAGAAATCATAAGACAAGCCTTGAACACTTTGTCGCAATTCTTTAACCTCTCTCATGAAAGTGTCATAATCATTAGATTTTGGTAAAAAATCTGATGGTTGCCAATTTTTTTCAACTGGAATCAACATTGTGTCAGAGATGTCATCTACATACTCTTTTTCGATATGCAACATGACTTCCTTACGTGAAGGGCTTAATATATTCATTCGTTTTGCGTTGATATAGGTAGCTATTATTTTGAAAAAGTAATACTCCTAGCTTATAATTTTAACTTAAGATATGATGTAGACTAATTAATAGAATCGTCAATATCCTCTAAGGTATGAATAGTAAGATATTTATACTGAGAATTTAACTTTTATACTAGATAATTTCATCAAAAGGATACTGAACCCTCTAGCTTTATTTTAAGTAAGAAACGTACTCATCTATATTGTTAGATGAAAATTTGACCACAGCAGCAATTAGGATCTACATAATAACCTCAATAAACGCCTATTTTAATACATGATCATAAACTTTAACTGTTTTCCACAGATGCTTGAAGCTATTGATAAATGTCATATGTACCTCGTCTGTTGACTGGTAAATATCATGCTGCTCTGTTGAATCAAAAAAGGTAGTGGACCCATAATCATAAGAATCATCTACTACATCTCGATTATCTTTTTGAAGTGGTTTTCCCCAAAAGTAATTTGAAGAATAAGTCGAACTGCCAAGCGCAGCTAAACCCTTTTCAAAAGCTTGCCTATCTGAATCACTTGTTTGTTCAATGAGCCAAAAGTATACAGTATGGATAAAAAGTGGTTTTTTCATAATAATTTAATCGGTTAATCAACATATTTTTGTCTCTCAACTAGTGCGAGCATATCAGCGTCTAATTCTAAATACCCTTGATCATAACAGAAATAATATTCATTGCCAGATCGAGTGACATATTTATTAGTAAAATAACTAAATCTAAATCCTTCCTTTTCAAGCTGCTCTCGATTTACTTTAGACTTACCTTTTGGGTTTAGAGTAGCTAGAATTCTACGATTTTTCCTGAGAATATTATTAATGTTTCTCATGAAGTTAGTACTGTCGCTATTCAATCTATTATTGAATGAAGATCTACAACTATCTGAGCAAAACTTCTTATCCATTCTGCCTTGAATTTGATCACCACATTCTTTACATTTTTTTTTCATATTCGAGTGTTCTGTCTCTAATTTATGCATTGCAATTAAAATGGTTTTTAAATGAATACAATTTTCATTGAATGAAATTCATTCAATATTTAAATATTTTCGATAATTTATACTTTAAATTAAATATTATTGAATGGTTCTTATTAAAATATAGATTTATATGAAATATTTTTATATAAATCATTCGTATAGCTTTAATTCATATTTAATATATTCATAATGTGTAATAAATTGATAATGTTTAAAGTATACCTGTGTAAATTTATAATGTAAAAAATACCTTCATTCAATTCTTGCGACCATAATTAAAGAACGATTTTTACATAGTATGCAGAATTTCAGCAAATTAGATTAATACCTTATATGTTGAGCTTACATCTAAGTGATTATATTTTAACAAGGTTTTAGTTAATAATTATCCCTGAGCCCGAATGAAGCCGACCAGAGTGAATAGAAATGCAGAGTTAGTAGAACCCCGTCCGACTTGGATTACAGTACTTCTCCAATCACTAGTTTTAACTTGTTTAAGTTTCCCTATCTTTTCCCAAGATTGCATGCTTCCAACTGAAGCTTACGCTCTTATTTGTGGGAATGCAGAGTATTACACATTTACTCCTGACGCGGCTAATCCACCAGAAATTACCCCATGTGCTACTTTATTTAACGGCAATCCAATTACATTTGATTGCGAAGGTTCAGCATTTGATCCAGGAAGCCCTCCGACCAATCCAGCGCGATATTATGTTTGGCAAGGTGGAGATTTATACGCTATAGATCCTACTGTACCTTGTGGACAAGATAACGTGACGCTAATTTCTGCAGGTGTTATTCCAGGACCAGTACAAGGTTCGACTCTTAGTTTTGCTAATGGTATGGCCACTCTCTGGGTGATCGACTCGAATTCGCCTCAAACGCTTTATGAAATTGACCCTGCTACAGGCACAATAATATCTTCTACTCCCTTAATGTCTTGTGGTTTCGGTTCAGTTAGCTTTCTGGTTGATATTGCCTTTGACCCTATATCAATGAAGATTTTTGGAATTGGTGAACAGTTCCCAAATATTATTTTAGAAGTCATTCCGTCCACAGGTTGTATACAAAGTTGTATTATTGACTTGGATAATCCTGGGCCTGCTAGTCCATCACTCCAAGCAGATGGTTTTTCTATTGATGCTAATGGTGTAGCATATATTGAAGGCGATGTTGATCCAAATGATGACAACGATGTAAGAGCTATTTATTCAATTGTCTTGCCAACAGAATGCTTTAATGGAGTCATGATGGGAGATACTTCGATAGTCGCTACCTATGAAATGCAAACTGGAGATCTAAACTCAATTGCCCTTAATGGCACAGCATGTCTCCAAGAATGTCCAGAAATTATTTGCGATATTACTAACATTACAGACGCATTATGTTTTGATTCTGCAGATGGGGCAGCAACTGCTATGCCATCAGGAGGAACAGCACCATACTCATTTTTATGGGACAACAACGAAACAACCCAGACAGCCACAATGCTCAGTCCAGGGATACATTCTTTAACAATAACAGATGCAAATGATTGTATGGTCATTTGTGACGAATTTATGATCGGATCACCTCCAGAACTGATGTGTACTATTTCAGAAGTTCAAGGTATTTTATGCACTGGTGATTCTAATGGATCACTTTCTGTAACACCTGCTGGTGGCGTAGCACCATATACAGTTTTATGGAGTAATGGTTTAACTACAACAACAATTTCAAATTTACCTGTTGGTAATTATTCAGCTACCATTACTGATAGCAATAATTGCACAACAATGTGTGAATTTGAATTGATGGCACCCCCGACGCTCAGCTGTGTCGCGACAAATGTTGCAGACGTTGTATGTTTTGGAGAAGCAAATGGACAAGCTACTGTCACTCCTAATGGAGGTACTGGACCTTACACCTTTCTATGGAGTAATGGAGAAATGACACAAAATGCGACCGCTTTACCCGCGGGCCTAAATGAAGTGACCGTTACAGATGCTAACATGTGTATAACTACCTGTGAAGTTGGAATTAATCAGCCTGTGGAGCTAAGCTGTTCGATAGAAATTTTAATGGATGTCCTATGTGCGGGTGATACAGATGGATCAGCGATTGCAAACCCTGCTGGAGGCACTGGACCTTTTACATATTTATGGGACAACAACGAGGTCACACAAACGGCAGTCATGTTAGACGGAGGAGCACATTTCGTTACCGTAACAGATGCAAACATGTGTACAACTACTTGTATGATTACCATTTCAGATGTGTCAGGATTATCATGCGTAATACAGTTAGAACAAAACGTTTCTTGTAATGGTTTCGATGATGGTTCAGCGACAGCACAACCTACTGGTGGTGTGCCAGGCTACACATATGAATGGGACAATGGAGAAATAGTTGCAATGGCAGTTGGCCTATCACCCGGATTGCGTATGGTTACAGTCACAGATTCTAATAATTGTTCGACTATCTGTTCTATAACAATAACCGAACCTGTAGAACTAACTTGCACAATAACAATAGATCAAAATTTAGAATGCTTTGGTGAGAATATAGGCCAAGCCACTGCTGTTCCCGAAGGTGGTACTGGACCATTTACTTATTTATGGGATGACGGACAAACAGTCGCAACAGCGATAGGACTCGATGCAGGACCAATATCTGTTACGATAACTGACTCAAATCTATGTGTGACAGAATGTAATGGAACAATTTCATCTCCTCTAGAATTGCTTTGCTCAACGGCTTTAGTGTCTAATATTTCTTGCTTTGGAGAAGTGGATGGCTCTGCTACAGCAGTGCCAATGGATGGTACAGGTCCTTACACCTTTGTTTGGAGTAATACAGAAACAACAGCTACAGCTATAGCTTTACCAGCTGGCCTAAATACCGTGACAGTCACAGATGCCAATATGTGTGAAACTACATGTACCGTGACAATAATAGAACCCGCACTTCTAACATGTGAAGCAAATTTAATTAACGATGTTGTTTGCGAAGGAGAATTAAATGGATCTGCAGAAGCCGTTCCAACCGGTGGCACAATGCCATTTACCTACTTATGGGATAATAATGAAACAACAGCTACTGCAATTATGCTAGGAGCAGGTATACATACTGTTACCGTTACTGATGTAAATATGTGCATGACTACCTGCACTGTCGAAATTGGAGATCAATCAACTCTAGAATGCACAGTTCAATTAGATGCAAATATTTCATGCTTTGCAGCAAATGATGCTGAACTAACCGTGTTACCGACAGGAGGAAGTATGCCGTATTCTTTTGAATGGTCTACTGGAGAAATGACTGAATCAATTTCAAATGTCGGCCCAGGTGTTGTTACAGTAACAGTTACAGATGTTAATAATTGTACGACTTCCTGTATGATCACTGTAAGTGAACCTGATTTATTGACCTGCAGAATAACCCTTGTTCAAGGACTTGAGTGTTTTGGTGATGTAGATGGATCTGCTACTATAACTCCGATGGGTGGAACTCCTGATTATACCTTTCTATGGGATAATATGGAAACTACCCAAACTGCTGTTAATCTTTCAGCTGGTTTACATACCGTAACAATCACTGACTCAAATGATTGTACAAACACTTGTGTTATAGACATTCCAGGACCTCCTGAACTAACTTGCCAAGTTGCACTTGTTAGCAATATTTCTTGTTTCGGTGAAAATGATGGTTCTGCAACAGTCGTTACAAATGGTGGTACACCTGATTTTACTTTTTTGTGGAGCACCGGTGAAACGACAGTTACAGCAACCCAATTAATACCAGGAATAAATACTGTCACATTGACAGATATGAATAACTGCATGACAACTTGCACAATAGATATCATTGAACCGCTGGAGTTTACATGCTCAGTTGTACTTGTTAATGATGCGCTATGTACTGGAGAAGATACAGGAAGTGCTACGGCTGTACCTGAAAATGGAATCGCTCCATTCTCATTCTTGTGGGATAACAATGAAACAACGGCAACAGCTATTATGCTATCAGTCGGAGTACATATGGTAACAATTACAGATGACACAGGATGTATGTCTGTTTGCCAAATCGAAATAATGGATCAAATAGACTTGGTCTGTACGACAACTTTAATTAATAATGTAAGCTGTAATGGTTTTACTGATGGTTCAGCCATGGTTATGGCAACAGGAGGAGTCGGACCTTATACTTTTGAATGGAGTAACATAGAATCTGGCGAAACTGCTATTTCATTGGCAGCAGGAATAACAACTGTGACAGTCACGGATGCAAATAATTGTACAAGTACATGCGACATTACAATAACTGAACCACCTGTTTTAGAATGTATAACCTCCTTAGTTAATGATATTACATGTTTTGGTGATAATGATGGATCTGCAATGGTTTCTGCAACGGGAGGAACTCCAACATATACATATTTGTGGGATAACGGACAGATTACTGAGACGGCAACAGATTTAACGCCAGGAACTCATTTTGTGACCGTTACAGACGCAAACTTATGTGAAGTTATTTGTGAAATTGTCATCGATGAACCAGAAGAATTAACTTGTCAAGTTCAATTGGTGAATAACATTAGTTGTTTTGGTGAAAATGATGGATCAGCAGCAGTAATTGCAGTCGGAGGTAATCTAATGTACACCTATTTGTGGGATGATGGCCAGACGACTCAAACAGCAGTAGGCTTGACTCCAGGTATTCACACAGTCACTGTCACTGACATGCTCAACTGCGTAACAAGCTGCCAAATAGATATATTAGAACCAGACGAATTTACTTGTGATGTTGTGTTAGTATCAAATGTCCTATGCGCGGGTGATACAAACGGAAGTGCAACAGTTGCTACAACTGGAGGCATCGCACCATTTACATACTTGTGGGATAACAACGAGACCACAGCAACAGCGTCAATGTTGTCTGGAGGTAATCGCACTGTCACAGTTACAGATGATTCTGGCTGTATGACCATTTGTGCCATTGAAATAATGGATCAATCGACACTAGAGTGTACAGTGACTCTTGTCCAAGATGTCAGTTGTAATGGAGGAGACGATGGATCAGCGACAGCTACAGAAATGGGAGGTGTTGGACCATATACATATCTGTGGGATAATAATGAAACAACGGCTACAGCAGTTAATCTGACAGCTGGAATCCACACAGTAACAGTTAATGATACTAACAATTGTGGAACAACATGCACAATAGAAATAGGAGAACCGCCAGTATATTCTTGCAGTGTTGCATTAGAAAATGACATTAGTTGTTTTGGTGAAAATGATGGTTCGGCGACAGTGACTGCGACAGGCGGCACACCAGGATACACCTACTTATGGGATAACAATCAAACAACAGTTACGGCTACTGGATTGACTCCAGGACTACACACAGTGACAGTCACAGATGCAAATATGTGTGAGACAGTATGTGATATTATCATCAATGAACCAACAGAATTGACATGTGCAGTAAGTTTGGTAAATGATATAAGTTGTTTTGGTGCTAATGACGGATCGGCTACAGTCAATGCGGCTGGAGGTAATCCCGGATATACCTACTTATGGGATGATAATCAAACGACACAGACAGCCATAAATTTAACTCCAGGATTACATACTGTGACTGTTACAGATGTTACAAATTGTACAGTGGTATGCGACATCACTATTTTGGAACCAGCAGAATTTACATGTACAGTTGATCTCGTCAATAATGTATTCTGTGCAGGCGACACAAACGGAAGCGCAACAGCTATTCCATCAGGAGGCATCGCACCATTTACCTACTTATGGGATAACAACGAAACCACAGCAACAGCGTCAATGTTGTCCGGAGGTAATCACACTGTCACAGTTACAGATGATACTGGTTGTATGACCATTTGTGCCATTGAAATAATGGATCAATCGACACTAGAATGTACAGTGACTCTTGTCCAAGATGTCAGTTGTAATGGAGGAGACGATGGATCAGCGACAGCTACAGAGATGGGAGGTGTTGGACCATATACATATCTATGGGATAATAATGAAACAACAGCTACAGCAGTTAATCTGACAGCTGGAATCCACACAGTAACAGTTAATGATACTAACAATTGTGGAACAACATGCACAATAGAAATAGGAGAACCGCCAGTATATTCTTGCAGTGTTGCATTAGAAAATGACATTAGTTGTTTTGGTGAAAATGATGGTTCGGCGACAGTGACTGCGACAGGCGGCACACCAGGATACACCTACTTATGGGATAACAATCAAACAACAGTTACGGCTACTGGATTGACTCCAGGACTACACACAGTGACAGTCACAGATGCAAATATGTGTGAGACAGTATGTGATATTATCATCAATGAACCAACAGAATTGACATGTGCAGTAAGTTTGGTAAATGATATAAGTTGTTTTGGTGCTAATGATGGTTCAGCAACGGTAGTGCCAAATGGTGGTATTACAGGCTATACATATTTATGGAGTGATGGTCAAACGACCGCGACTGCCATTAATTTAACACCTGGTATACAATCAGTCATTGTTACAGACATGAATAACTGTACAACACAATGTTCAATTGTAATTAACGAGCCTGCTGAATTTACTTGCTCAATAGCAATAGTCAGTAATGTTCAGTGCGCAGGAGATCTAAACGGAAGTGCTACAGTGACACCTATGGCAGGTATTGCCCCATATACATATTTATGGGACAATATGGAGACCCTTGCCACAGCTATCGCCTTAAGCGGAGGTAGGCATACAGTCACAGTGACAGATGCCACAGGATGTATGACAGAATGCGAAGTCGATATATTAGACGTTTCTGGCTTGAGCTGTGAGATTATTGTAGAAAGTAATATTTCATGTTTTGGAGAAGATGATGGTACTGCAACAGCTATGGCAACTGGTGGAATGCCTGGATATAGCTATCTCTGGGATAATGGAGAAACTACCCAAACTGCAATGAGTTTGACACCTGGATTTCATGAAGTTACTGTAACTGATAATAATAATTGTGGAACAATATGTTCAATAGATATTCTTGAGCCAACATTGATTTCTTTAACAACACCGATACAATTAACAACCTTGACTTGTTCTGGAAATGATGATGGGACAGCAACAATAAGTGTTGGTGGAGGCACATCTCCATATACTTATTTATGGTCCAATGGAGAAGTAACACAAACTGCCGTTTCACTTCCTTCAGGTAATGGTACAGTCACCGTAACCGATGTCAACCTATGTACCTTAATAGAAACATATGTAATCGATGCTCCAAATTTTCCAATTGTTGACATCAATAATATAACACCAATAAGTTGCGCTAGCTTTTTTGATGGTTCTTTAAATGATGGATCTGCAACAGCTGTAGTGTCAGGTGGTAATTCTGGATTTACTTATTTGTGGAGTACAGGTGAAACAACGGAGACAGCAAATAATCTAATCTCAGGAATAAATACACTTACGGTCACTGACGCTTTTAATTGTGAAACTGTCACAGAAATAAATATACCATTAGACAACTGTTTCAGTATTGATCTAGAAAAAACAGGTGAGATACTAAATCCAAATGATGTTATTATAGTAGGATCTCAGATTCAATATGCTTTTGAAGTTTGTAATAATGGAACTGTAGCATTGAACATTGTGACAATTGACGATCCCTTAGTTACTGTTACTGGCGGTCCCGTAGATCTTAATCCAGGAGAATGTAACAGCACATCCTTTATTGGAATTTATAATGTTACACAAACTGATATAGATAATAGATTTGTCAACAATCAATCGACCGCAATGGGATTTGATGTGATTAATAACAACCCAGTTATTTCTAGCTCAGATGATCCTTTCACAGCAGCAATTGATGATCCTACGATTATCACGATACAATCACCATCCATTAATTTAGACAAAGTGGCTGATGAAAGTGGTATACAAAATCCTCCTGAGCCAGGTGATGTGATCAATTATATATTTACAATTTGCAATACAGGAGATTTACCATTGTCTAATGTCACAATCATTGATCCAACTATAGATCTTATTGGAAATCCTATTCCTACTCTAGCATCTGGTGATTGTGATGAAGTCACATATTCAGGGACTTACGAAATAACGGCGACTGATATTGCAATAGGTTTTGTTGAAAATACTGCGCTTGTTACTTCAACAGATCCAGATGACAATCTAATACAAGATCGATCTGATGATCCAAATGATCTTGAGAATGTAGACCCAAATGGTGATGATAATCCAGACGATCCAACTGTCGTATTATTAGAAGCATTCCCGCAAATAGAAATATTTAAAACAGGTGAAGTCCTATCAGATTGTCCAACACCAGGAAGTATTATAGCTTACTCTTTTGAAGTATGTAACACTGGTAATGTAGACTTAGTCAATGTTACAATCACAGATCCAGATGCAGCTGTTATCGGTGGGCCGATTTCAATTGCGGCAGGAGATTGCAATAACACATCCTTCTTAGCGAGCTATACCTTGACTCAAGCTGATATTGATAGTGGAGTAGTTGAAAATAGTGCTGCAGTCAATGCGAGTGATGTGAATGGAAATATTGTCACAGATATCTCTGATGACCCTAATGTTCAAGATGAAATTGATACTGAAGGAGATGGTGAACCAGATGACATAACACAGACATCTATACTTCAAAAAGAAAGTATCTCCTTAATAAAAACAGGAGTCTTTAATGATGAAAGTGGAGATGGTGTAGCACAACCAGGAGAAACAGTTACGTATAGTTTTGTCGTTCAGAATAATGGAAATGTTACGCTCAATAATATAATCTTGAATGATCCATTGGTAACAATTGTTGGTGGACCGATTCCTACATTGCAAGTTGGTGAAGAAGATGCAAGTACTTTCGCAGGTACATACACATTGGCTGTACCTGACATTGAAATTGCCATGTTTGATAACACAGCTATGGTGACTGGACAGACTCAATTAGGCAATATTGCTTCAGCTACAAATACACATAGAATAGAATATATAGTCAGATCTTGTGATGAAATTATTTGTAACAATGATTTACAAATAAGTCTTGGAGAATCTTGTAGTCTCTTGTTAAATGAAGATCAATTAATTGAAGATCCGGTCTTTGGAAATTATATAATAAATTTATTTGAAGATGATGAGCCATTTGGTGAAGGTGGTTTATTAAATGAGGAGAGTGTTGGCAAGACTTTAAAATTCCAAGTCAGTTGTGGCTTGAATTCTTGTTGGGGCACACTATCTGTGGAGGCAAATAAATTACCAGAGTTTGATGCATTATGTGCGGTTGGTCCTAATGGAGAAGTCAATCCAAATTGTGAGTTCTTCTGTGCGGGCGATTTCACGCCAAGTGAAATTATTAGTGTAGCAGAGATGACTAAGATTTTAGCTTCGCCATGCACACCAAATCTAGCAGCTAATTTGATTGTTAATGAAACAAGAGAAGGCGACTTGTGCTCTGAAAACGGAACTATTGTAACCGTAGAATACAGAGGAAAATTTGACTTGCATGGAAATGTCAGTGAGAAACACGTCTTGACTCAAAGCTATGTCATACAACCAATTCCATTAGAGGAAGTAATTTTCCCAGAGGACTTAAAGAACTTGAACTGTAACATACAGACTAGTCCTGATTTTCTTGCAGTATTTAGAGGTAACAAAGCAGCATTTCCTACAGTATTTGATGAAAATTTTGTTCCATTCGCAGACTCAATCGTTGTGTGTGATACCATGAAAATAGACTCAATCATTATTGGTCAACGAGAAATCATGCAACTGCAAATTATTGACGGAAAGGAATTTTGGACTTTAGTTACAGTAGTAGAAAAGGAATTTATTTTTGTAGTCGATTCATTTTCTTGCAGAAAAATTATTATTCCTGAGTCACTAATTACCGAGAATTTTATTCCTATAAATGACAGATTCTGTAATCTCGTTTCAAGTTTTTCAGATGTAGAATTTAATACATGCGGAAATACCAAAAAAATAATTAGAGAATGGCAAGTCATTGATTGGTGCAATGCAAACCAATCAATCTCTGAAGTACAAACGATAGAGACTCAGGATCTAAGCCCACCACAGATTTTTGGTTTATTGAGTGATAGATTTGTAGATATTGAGCCATGGTCATGTACTGGAAGTTTGACGCTACCACCATTGAATCTGGGCATTAACTTTTTTGAAATATGCGGCGGAAATGTAGATGTCGTATGGGAAAGTGAAGAAGGTAGAGTAGTAGATGGTAGACTGATAGACCTTTGGTTTACGAATGATCCGATCGTGGTCAAAGTCACTTTGATAGATGAATGTGGAAACCAAAGTTTCCGCACATTTAGAATCATCATGCGTGATTTAACTCGCCCAGTGATGGTCTGTAATCCAAATATTCAAGTCCTATTAACAGGTACAGAAGATAATGGAACTGCGACTCTGTTTGCTGCTGATCTTGATGAAGGAAGTCATGATGCAGGATGTGGTCTTGTCGATTTAAAAATTGTCAGAGCAGAAGATTATCTGGATCCAGTATTTGATTGCAATAATAATTTAATTGGCTTCCAACCTGTGACCTGTGGTGTCCAAGTTGATTCTGTATTTTCTGCATTAGAGACAGGTTTTGTAAAAGATCCAAACTGTGCTGACACTCTCGCAAATCTCATTAGCTACGCAGGAGATTTTGTTAAATTTTGCTGCGAAGATGTGGGTCAAAGTGTCGAGGTTATTCTCATCGCTACAGATAAACATGGTAATACGAATCAATGCGTTGTCGAAGTATTTGTTGGAGAGAAATTGTTGCCTACACTAAGCTGTCCTCCTTTAGACATAAATTGTGATGAAGAATACACGACATTACCTGCAATAGTCGGAAGCATTTGTGCATTTGAAGAGTATGAACCAATTCTGTTAGCTGAGGTAAATGAAAAAACAGTTTGTGTAGATGCTTCTATAATAAGAGAATGGTTCATAGATATTAATTTAAATGGTGAATTAGATTCTAATGATCCATATTGCCAGCAGACAATCACAATTGCTGGAGAAGGTGGAACCTTGGATCCATATTTAATTAAGTGGCCAAAGAATTATGATGGCATTTCTGTGGATGGAATGAATATAGAGTGCGATGATGATGGTAATCTTCAAGAAATGGCAAGTCAAGTCACGATGGGGGAATCTATGGAATGTATTGCGAATACTGATACAACCGGACCAGTATGGTGCCAGTCAAATTGTAGTTTAGTAGGGAGCTCGGTAAGTGTAGACACAATTAGTTCTTCAGAAGCTTGTTTGACAATAATCAAAAGATGGACAGTCGTTGACTGGTGTACATGGAATGCAGACCAATCAAATATTGATGATGAAAATGATTCAGACGCTGATACTTTCGAAGCTGTTGAAGATTGGGCACAATATGATTGTGTAGATTGTTTACATTCTAATGTATGGGATGATGCTGTATATGTGCGTTATAAAACAGTAGATAAAGATGGCTATTATACTTACGATCAAATTATTAAAATAGAAGATAAGACAGCTCCAGAGATTCTTGCACCACTTGACTATATTGTTAATACAACTAAAGGATCAGAAAGTAAGGAAGATGATCAAGAATGTATAGGAGCAGATATGATCACTGTCAAAGCCACTGATACATGTGGAGGCGAATCAGTTACGAATGAAAATTTAAGTTGGAATATAGTTGTGCAGAAGAATGGGATAGAAATAGCGACTAAAACTGCGAAAGGCGAAGAGGTATTTATGAATACTCAAGAAGGGCAACCTGGAGATGTACACCACATCATTTGGATTGTCAGCGATGCTTGTGGTAATCAGAATAGTTTCACGACAAGTGTTGAATTTGGTGACGAATCTGCACCAACGCCTTTCTGTTTGACTGGCTTAACAAGTAATCTCCCAGATGAAGATGGCGAGGTCCTTGTATGGGCGAATGAATTTGACTTTGGAAGTTTTGATAACTGTACTTCGACAAATCAGTTGCTGTTTAGTATCGTACCTGAAGGCCAAGATCCCCTTCAACCAGGAGATGTTGGATTTGAAGACCAGACCAAATATGTAGCAGACTGTACATCAGCCGATCAATCTACGAGACTAGATATGTGGGTTTGGGATATAACAGGTAATGGTGATCATTGTACAGTTCAGTTTACGCTAAGTGAGTCCTGTACTCCGACTGAAGGAGGAGCCGCAGCGACAATTGCCGGTGTAATAAAAACCGAATACGATATTGAGATTCAAAATGTAGCTGTAGAACTAGAAGGAACATTAGCAGAATATCCCAAAGTCGAATTGACTAATGAAAATGGACAATATGCTTTTGGTAATAATCCAACTGGATTTAATTACACGATAAAGCCACAAAAGGATGGTGATGATGCCGTTGGAATCAGTACTGCGGATTTAGTGATGATACAACGTCAAGTATTAGGACATGGTGGATTGGAGACACCATACCAAATCATTGCTGCAGATGCTAATAATGACCAGAAATTATCTGCTGCAGATATCTTGACCTTGCGTAAAATAGTCTTAGGATTTGATACAGAATTAGATAGAACGAATAGTTGGAGATTTGTAGATAATTCTCAGGAGTTTATCTCGTTTGAATCACCATGGCCATTTATTGAAGAGACGACTATTGTAGATTTAAGTAATAGTAATTTTGAATATGATTTTGTAGGAATAAAAATTGGTGACGTCAATCATGATGCCAATATCAATGGACTAGTACATGCAGACATTAGACAAGATATTATGCCTATACATTTGATCGCGAATGATGCGAAGGTAGCTAAGGGAGAATTAGTTGAACTAGCAATATATTCTCAGACAGCCACTGAATTATTGGGTATGCAGTTTTCATTGAGTCATTCTGGGTTCGATCTCGTAGAAATGCAATCTGGAAGTATGGAGATTGATGAAACCAATTTTGCCCAATTCTCAGAACTATCCACTTTTAGTTGGAATTCAGAAGCACGAGTAAAAATTGATTCAGAAAATGTATTGTTTACAATCGTCTTAAAATCTAATCAAGATAAATTATTAAGTGAATCATTACATATTAACTCTAGTAAAACTAAAGTCGAAGCTTATCGTAACGATATAAATCATATAGCGGATGTTATCTTAGACTTTAATGATGAAATCACGGATACAAAATTTGAGCTATACCAAAATCAACCTAATCCATTTGATCAATCAACAGTCATCAGTTTCAATTTGCCACATGAGTCAAGTGTTTCAATTAAGATTTATACAGTAGATGGTAAAGTCGTCAAGACGCTGAAAGGTGAGTTTCTGAAAGGATATAATGAGTTTTCTCTGAATAGAGAATCATTATCTGCAAGCGGGATATTGTACTACAAACTAGATTCGGAGTATGGATCGAAAACGATGAAGATGCTATTGTTAGATTAGCTTTTCAAGTTTAGGTTCGAAATCAAGAACAAAGGCCAACTTATAAAGCTATACATGTTGCTTAAGGCTCCTCCTTTAGGAACGCTAAGAGGTGGAATCAATCAAGTGCTAAAATCAACGCAAGATCAAGGTCAAAGTTCAAGAACAAGTACAGCACAAAGATCAAGGCCAGCTTATAAAGCTATACATGTTGCTAAGTTTCCTCCTTGAGGAAGGACAGGAGGTGGAATCAATCAAGTGATATAGTCAGCGCAAGATCAAGGTCAAAGTTCAAGAACAAGTACAGCACAAAGATCAAAGCCAACTTATAAAGCTATTCATGTCGCTTAAGTTTCCTCCTTGAGGAAGGCTAGGAGGTGGAATCAATCAAGTGCTAAAATCAGCACAAGATCAAGCAAAGTTCAAGTACAAGTCATGATCATCTATTTGCTATTGCCATTGAGAAGGCACCTTATAATCACATTTCTTTTCTAAGTACTTCTAATGGTGATTTTTGAACCACTTCACGACTATTCAATAAACCTATCATGATAGTCATCGTAGTCACAAAGAGAAAGATTAGTACAATTGGTAGCCAGTTTAAACTATAGTCCAACTCAAACTGTCTGGTTGCCAAAAGGTAGCTGGCTAGAATGGAAATAACAATTCCCGTTAAGGCGGCTAATCCACCAAGCAAAGCATATTCAGTTGCGTTTATTTTTAGGATTTGACTTTTACTCGCTCCTAAGGTTCTGAGTAGTACACTTTCTTTAATCCGTTGGAATTTGCTCAATAATAGTGAA
>Ga0209828_1000419_pt1 | contig 40866 bp, 32 predicted proteins | sample MaitaG_FD_187429 | JGI IMG/M metagenome (GOLD analysis project Ga0209828, IMG submission 187429) | Marine algal microbial communities from Maine, USA - Maine_Asex2 metaG (SPAdes) (version 2) | ecosystem: Host-associated > Algae > Red algae > Unclassified | place: Maine, USA | collected 2015-01-05
CAGCAGGTATTGCAAACCAGACCATAACGTATTATATGGGTACTGCTGGTGGTGGTGTCTGGAAGACAAAAGATGGAGGAAACACGTGGCAAAATATTTCTGATGGATATTTTGGTGGTTCGATTGGTGCCGTTGCTGTATCAGAAAGTGATCCCAATGTGATCTATGTAGGTGAAGGCGAACAAACCATTCGAGGAGATGTGTCATCAGGAAAAGGCTTGTGGAAATCCACGGACGCAGGTGAAACATGGTCTTTCATAGGATTGAAAGAATCGGAGCACATTGGAAGAATCAGAATCCACCCGAACAATCCAGATATTGTTTATGTCGCTGCAATGGGAAACCTTTGGAAACCTAACGAAATGCGAGGTGTATATCGGAGTCAAGACGGAGGTAAAAATTGGGAGCGTATTCTTTTTGAAAGTAATAAGGCTGGAGCAGTTGATATCGTTCTTGACCCCAATAATGCAAGAATCATTTATGCCAGCACTTGGCAAATTAAGAGAAATGGTTACCGCATGGATAGCGGCGGACCTGGAAGTAAATTATGGAAGAGTACCGATGGAGGTGACAATTGGACAAACATTACAAATCATGATGGTCTTCCTGATGGAGTACTTGGCATTATCGGAATAACTGTGTCACCAGTGAATTCTGATCGACTTTGGGTCGCTATTGAAGCAGAAGATGGTGGTGTTTTTAGAAGTGATGATGCTGGACAGACATGGACGAAAACCAGCTCTAATCGTGAGCTTCGCCAACGCGCTTGGTATTATACACGAATCTATGCTGATAGTCAAGACGAAGATATGGTCTACGTATTAAATGTTGGCTTTTGGAAATCAAAAGACGGTGGCGAAAACTTTGAGCGTATACAAACGCCTCATGGAGATCATCACGATTTGTGGATCGCTCCAGAAGACAATCAACGAATGGTTATCGCAGATGATGGTGGCGCCCAAGTGAGTTATGATGGCGGAGAAAATTGGACGACCTATCACAATCAACCAACAGGACAGTTTTATAGAGTGACAACTGACAATAGTTTTCCATATAGAATTTATGGCGCACAACAAGACAATAGCACAATCAGAATCTTACATCGTAGCTCTGGAAATTCTATCAATGAGCAACATTGGGAATCTACAGCAGGTGGAGAAAGTGCACATCTCGCGCCAGATCCGACTAAGCCAGACATCGTCTATGGTGGCACATACAAAGGCTATATGATGCGGAAAGATCATCGCACTGGACAAACGAGATCCACAAATGTATGGCCAGATAATCCTGCTGGTAGCGGAGCAGAAGTGATGAAGTATCGGTTTAATTGGAATTATCCAATCTTCTTTAGTCCTCATAATGATAAGCGTATTTATGCCACTTCAAATTTTGTTCATGTTAGTGAAAATGAAGGACAATCATGGAAAGTGATCAGTCCTGACTTGACACGAAATGATCCTGAAACCATTAAAAGTTCTGGTGGCCAGATTACTCAGGATAATACTGGTGTGGAATTTTATGCTAATATTTTTGCTGCCGTAGAATCTCCAACTGAAGAAGGTGTGATTTGGACAGGTAGCGATGATGGCCTCATTCATGTTACTCAAAACGGAGGACAAGACTGGATCAATGTCACACCGAAAATGGCACCAAAAAATAATATGATGAATTGTATTGATGTTCATCCAACTAAAAAAGGAACAGCATATGTCGCTGCCACTTCTTACAAATTTGGCGATTACCAGCCATATTTATACAAGACTAGTAATTATGGAAAATCTTGGACTAAAATAACATCGGGTATTCCAAATGATCAATATACTAGAGCCATTCGAGCAGACAAAATACGAGACGGTTTATTGTACGCGGGTACAGAATGGGGCATGTATGTCTCTTTTGATGATGGCGCACAATGGCAATCTCTTCAAATGAATTTGCCGATTGTGTCAATTCGGGATTTGCATGTGAAAGACAATAGCTTGATTGCTGCCACACATGGAAGAAGTTTTTGGATGATTGATGATTTGACTCCTTTACAGGAAATGAGCAAAGAGTTACTCAATAAAACTCATCACTTGTTTGCAGCAAAACCTGCAATCAGGATGGCACAAGGTGGGCGCGGCAGAGCCAACAAACTAAAAGAAGGCACGAATCATCCTGCTGGAGTTGTCTTTCAATACTTTGTCAAAGACCTGAATGATGATGACGAATTGACGCTTAGAATATTAGAGCCTGATGGAGACTTAATCAAAGAATATTCTAGCGAAGGGAAGAAGGCTTCATTAGAGACGAGTGATGGTGGACATCGTCTAGTTTGGAACATGCGCTATGATGGTTTCAAAGAATTTCCTGGCATGGTATTATACTCTTCTCCAAATCGCGGACCTAAGGCTGTGCCAGGTCAATACAGAGCAGAACTGACTGTAAACGATAAAGTCGAGGAACAAACTTTTGAGATCAAAGCTGACCCTCGAATGGAAACAACTCAGGAAGAATATCAACAGCAATTTGATTATTTAATTGCTGTCAGAGATAAGGTCAGTGAAGCACATCAAGCGATTTTGGATATTAGAGATTTGAAAAAAGACATTGCATACTTAGAAGGTAAAATAGATACGGATAGCCAGAAAGCCAATTCACTTAAAAAATCGCTTGCTTCATTTACAGAAGAATTAGAAGTCATTGAAAATAATATTCACATGACTAAAAACCAATCCTATCAAGATCCTCTTAATTATGGGATTCGCATTAATAATCGATTATCATTCTTATTAGCAGATCAACAACGTGGCGATTATGCGCCAACTGATCAAGCTGAAGCATTTAGACAAGAAGTATCCGCAGAGTTAGATACTGAATTGGATGCATTGGATCGAGTGATTCGAAAGAGTCTTCCTCTGATTAATGAGATGACAGAAGAGATTGGGGTAAAGTTGATGAGTAAAAGAGGGAAGGTGATTAAGCCATAAAATGATTGATACGTTTACTAAACATTAGAAGTTTAGTAAACGTATGATCTAGTTAATAGTCATTAACTAAACCTTTCAACATCCGTAAGTTCTATGATTACTGTTCAAACTGCACTTCTTTTTCAGGCATTGCTTCAACAGAAAATTCCAACCTCTTCTTCTCCATATCAGCGTCCATTAACTTGACCGTAATTGGGTCACCCATGCTCAGTGTCTTTCCATTTTTCTTACCAGTCACTTTCAATTTTGAGCCTGTACTGATGTAGACATCATCCAGCTGATCATATGTAATCAAGCCTTCTGCGCGACTTTCTTTTAATTCTACAAAAACACCTCGTTCGATAAAACCAGAAATAAATCCTTCAAATACTTCACCGACTTTGTCTTTCATGTACTCTACTTGTTTGTACTTCGTGGACGCGCGTTCTGCATCCATAGCCTTTCTTTCTTGGCTTGAGATGTGCTTACATTTTGCTTCTAATTCTTCTACTGATTCTCTGCTGACATTTTCTAAATTCTTAGCTAAAAGCCTATGGACTAGGACATCACTATATCGACGAATCGGAGATGTGAAATGAGTATAATCAGTAAAGGCTAATCCATAGTGGCCAATGTTTTCAGTGGTATAAATAGCCTTTGACATTGACCGAATTACCATTGGTTGTAACATTTTTAAACTCTCATCGGTTTGTGCTTTTTCGGCTAATTCGTTTAATGAAGCTTTAATTTGTTTCGGTGTATCTATCTTTAAATCGATCCCCATTTCTTTGGCAAATAAGATCAAGTCAGACAGTTTTTCAGTATTTGGTTCATCGTGAACTCGATATACAGCAGGAACTGGATTTTTCTTATCTAGCTTGGTCATAAATTTCGCGACTGCTTGATTTGCGAGAAGCATAAAATCTTCTACAAGCATGTGTGCATCTTTTCGAGTCTTCGTATATACACCGATCGGAACAGCATTTTCATCTAACTTAAATTTGACTTCGACTGTTTCAAAATTTATTGATCCTTTTCTAAATCGTTTCTTTTTTAAATCTTTTGCGATTTCATTAAGGTGTACTAATTCTGTTCTGAATTTACCCGCTCCTGATTCCAATACTTCTTGCGCTCCTTCATAGGTAAATCTGTGATCAGAGTGAATGACAGTTCTACCAAGCCAAGTATTTAAAATTTTGTAGTTGCCATCCATTGTAAATATAGCAGAAAAACAAAGTTTATCTTCGTTTGGTCGTAGACTACAAAGTTCATTTGATAATTTTTCTGGAAGCATGGGACAAACACGATCTACCAAATAAACTGAAGTAGATCTGAAGTAAGCCTCTTTATCTAGCTGAGTTCCAGGACGAACATAATGAGTCACATCCGCGATATGAACACCAACACGAATTTGTCCATCTTCTATAACTTCAAAAGAAAGAGCATCATCAAAATCTTTGGCGTCATGCGGATCTATTGTAAACGTGAGTGTATCTCTGATATCTCTTCTTTTGGCAATTTCTTCTTCTGATATCACTGTTGATATTGCCTCGCTTTCTTTAATGACTTCTTCTGGAAACGCAATATTAAATCCTGAATTGATCAGAATTGAATTCATCTCCAAGTCGTTATCGCTTAGATCTCCGAGTCTAGTTGTCACTCTTCCCCAAACTTGCTTATCATCTCTTCCATCTTCGACAAGTTTTACGATAACTTTTTCACCGTCTTCAGCTTTATTCAGATTATCATTTTCAATATAGATATCTAGTTCAGATGATCGATGATCAATATGGACAATCGCATGACCCTTATATGTACGTAGCAATCCAACAAATTGATTAGATGCTCTTTTGACTATTTCTTTGACTTTGCCTTCTGGGCGTCTTTCACCTCCTTTTTTAGTCAGTGCGACTTTGACGACGTCTTTATCTAAAGCAAATTTTAAGTGCCTTTCTGGTACAAAAACATCCTGTTCTAAATCGTCTGTGATAATAAATGCTGAGCCAGACTTTGTCATATCCACAGTTCCTTGGATGACTGTATCTGAGGATGATTCTTTTTGATGGTACCGATCCAAGCGATATCTATCTTCTGAAACATTAAAGACAATTTGTTCTTTTTCAAGTTTGTCTAAAGCATTTTGAACAGCATCTTTTGATTTATCAATTTTCAGCTTTTTAATAAGTTGTTTCGCATTAAGCACTTTTTTCGGGTGAGATGTAAAATATCTATATAATAAACTCTTGACGCTCTGATCTGAGCCTTTCCCTTTCTTCGTGTCCGATTTTTTTCTAGACGTTCCTTTTTTTGACATGTGTATGTGTTAAATATAGAAAGTATTCAAAGTATGTTATTGAATATTTTCAATTTTGTAATGAGAAGATAATGTCTCCTGTAGATAAAATTTCAAAGGCCATTGACTGACTCATATCAGCATTGTAATTGATCTGATTTTTATCTTGTTGTCCTGCTACTATTGAAATTATATAATCTTCAGATATGTTTGCCGCAGACTGCATCATTCTGTCATTTTCAAACTTAGATCCAGCAATACTCTTGCGAGTAATCACCTGATTTTGTCGATTGAATGTGACCAGTATATATTCGTAAGCATATATCTTCCCTCGCCAGTAGATAACGGCGTTGAATTCTTCTTCCTCATCAGCAAACCTGAAGCAAGGCTCGAATTCAGTAAACTCATCAATCTCTTCTGATTCCATTGGGACTAAAAAGGCCTCAATAATTTCTTGCGGAAATGGCTTATTTACTTTTGCAAATTCTTGCCGGCTGTCAGCTGTAATAGTTACCGGAAGCTCAACGATTGGAAAGCAGCTTAAAAAGTCTGCAAACTGCGGATTCTTCATTATGAGCTACAAAGATACGGAGATTTAATCAAACTTGAAGCGAGGACACTTTCAGGAACAAAATGTAGACCTTTATGAAGGGCCTACAAAGTCCTCATTCTTCAGCTTTAGGCGAGTAAGTATTCTTGTAGGCCTCTTGATCAATAGCGTTTAGTTAGTGTTTTCTATAGAGCGATTTCCATTCTTTTACTATTCATATAAAATACATTTGTCACGATTTTTACAAAAAAGCCTGCCAAATGGGACTTTTGACTTATCATTTACCGTGGCACTTCGTATCCAACCGCTGACTATGATTGGTCCTTATTTAATCTGACGGGTGCTTCATGCAGAGATATCTTCTTTGACACTAGCCTCCTTATAAGTTGTAATACCACAGGCGATGTAGGATGTCAAGGTAATACGGGTGCAACTGGTGACAGTTCATTTGATATACAAGGTGGCGACTGTGGATCACTATTCCCTAATTTAAATGCTGGACAAAGTCCTTTTAATGATATAATTGACGTTATAGAAGGCAGCACCTATGTATTAACCGTATCAAATTGGTCCGAACGAACAGGTGGCTATACCATAGACTTCAGTCCATCAGGTAACATCGTAATAATAGATAATCAAAATCTTTCTATCGCTAATCTTAATGTTGCAAGCGACTGCTTCATCACAGAACTCAACATTCGATGTTCAAAAAACATCCAATGCAGCACCATTAGTCTAGAAAACGTTTCAATAGATGGAATAAACCAAAATGCATCAAGCATCAGTTCTGAAGTCTGTGATAAGCTGGTTTTACAATTTAAATATGAATGTCTGAAAACCCTCGATGGAAATTTTATGTTCATTTTTAGTAAACGTGCTCAAAACGGCGCTAACATCGAACCAGTGCCCTGGAACAATCAATGTGCCATTTCAGAACTTCAGATTCATTTAGTGAAGCCGTTATTTGCAATACCATTGATAACGAACATCTGAATGTCATGTATCAATGTAGAATCTTGTCCGGTACGATTGTAGATACAAATTGTGACAGTAACAATCCGACGACATTGACAGAAGTCACTTTTGAACTAGATGAGCAAATTGATATCAATGGTCAATACGAAGTGCGCCTGGTTACAAACGGCATTGCTGAAGTATTACAGAATGTGGCACTCCAAGTATTTCAAGTCCAAGAGATATTATATTAAAGAGTGCTCCGCGATTAAATGAATAGGGTTTACACTAACTAATGTGTATGAAGTTCAACTTACATTTAGGCTCGATTCCATGGCTTTTTCTCACTCTATTAATTATCATATCATGCGATTGTTATCTAGACTAATCATAAGCATATGTATTTTTTCTTTGCCATTTATAGGGAATACCCAAATTGCAGTCTCACCCGGAATGATCAGAATAGATGAAACCTTCGAGCATATCAGCGTCCTTTATAATATCAGTGGTGATGCCAACCTTAACAGCTCACTTCAAATTAATTATAGACTTAACGGATCAGGATCAGCATTTCAGCCAGCAGCAATGACGATGCGCGCGCATTCAGGTTTAATTATTGATGGAGGCAGTACAAGTAGAAATTATCATGCAGGAAGCATCATGTTTTTACAAGAAGCGACTAGCTATGATATACAATTGGTTTTGACAGATCCAAATGGAGGTAGTATGACAAGTACCTTAGTTGCCACTACAAAATCAATCCCTCAGCCATCAAATTTGGCAACGAAAAAATATGTTGTTCCTGGAAATGGTGGTGGTACTGGCTCATCGGTCAATCCATTTCAAGGCATTCAGTCAGCTATTGCCACAGCGCAAGCTGGAGATCATTTTATACTTCGTCCTGGTGAGTATAATCCTTTTAGTTTTACAACAAATGGGACAGCTACACAGCCCATCGTCTTTGAAAGTGAAACTCCTCATACCGCTATTTTTAATGGTAATGGAATCAATACGGGAATTATCATATTAGGAAGCGCTACAGTACCAATTCAACACATTATTATCGATGGTTTTATTATCACTGATGGCAATATTGGTATCGATGCGCAAAGCACACAGTTCATGACTGTGAGAAATTGTTTGATTTCTAATGTCACTTTTGGAGTCTATAACAGAAGAGAAAATAGCTTTGAGCGAGATCAGTACATTACCAATAATTACTTCGTCGGACGGATCACTTGGCCACAAAGCGGTATTCCTGGAGATAGAGCCATTGATATTCGAGGAAACAATAATGTCGTCAGCCATAACAGTATTCGAAATTTTGCAGATGGTGTATCAACTGATGGGCCACAATATGAAACATCCTATTCACTGGATATTCATCATAATGATATTATCAATATGGTCGATGATTTTATCGAAGTGGATGGCACAATTGCGAATACAAGGATTTACAGTAATAGCGGTTTCAATGGTCGTGCAGGAATTAGCATTGCTCCAGTCTTCGGAGGTCCAGTCTACATTTTCAGAAATGAACTTTTCAATTTGGGTATTTCAGCACTGAAAATGAATCGTGGGCCATCTGGACTTATCGTTGTCCATAATACTATCTCAAATTTAGATAATGCCATGTCATCTCCATCAGGATGGCAAAACACATATTTTAGAAATAATGTCATTTTTACATCCAAGTACTGTTTTGAAGAATTTGCACTCACTCCTGGTAGTCAAGATGATTGGGATTATGGCGCTTACAAGTCTACGCGTGGTGGCATGACAAATACAGAAGAATTTAAATGGGACAATATTCGATATGCAACAGTTCCTGTTTTACAAGCGAGTGGCATTTTAGAAGCGAATAGTATCCAAGTCGAATTTTCTGATTTTAATGACATCTCACTTCCAGTAAATAAAAGCATTTCTTACGATCCTTCTGATAGAAACTTTATGCCTGTCGCAGGATCTCCAGTTATTAATTCTGGAGAGATTATCGATCAATTAAACGATCCGTTTGTAACCGATAATCAACCAGACCGAGGAGCTTTAGAATTCGGAATGCCTCTTCCAATATATGGTCCAGACTTTGCCCTCCCACAAATTCCAACAACAGAATCATTGACATTCGAATCTATACGCATCGATGAAACGTTTGAACATATAGGTGTCAATGTCTCTATAAATGATGACGATAATTTAAATAGCACAATGAAGTTATTTTACAAAGTGCAAGGTTCTAATACTTATCGTCCTGCAGCTAAATCTATGAGAGCGCATCCTGGTTTATTAATTGACGGTGGAACTTGGGGCTATAATTTTCATGCAGCTAGTGCTATGTTTTTGCAAGCTGGGACAACCTATGATTTGCAGATTGTGCTAACTGATACAGACGGAGGAAGTCAAACAATTGACGCTACTGGAACAACTAAGGCTATACCAGAACCATCATTCACGCGCACAAGATATGTTGAGCCTGGAAACGGTGGCGGAACGGGTACTTCCGCCAACCCTTATTTAGGTTTACAAATGGCTGCCGACAATGCACAACCTGGTGATCACTTTATAGTTAGACCAGGTACATATAGCCAAGTTGATATGACTATAAATGGTACTTCTAATCTGCCGATTAGTTTTATCAGCGAAACTCAACATGGCGCTGCCATTGACGGCGCAGGCACTTCAGGTGGTATTATCGTGATGGGTAGATTTGACGGTGCTCCAACTTCTCATATCATCATAGATGGATTTAGAATACGAGATGGCCAGTACGGAATTGATGCACAACACACTCAATATGTGACAATCAGAAATAATATATTCACCAATGTTGATTATGGTTTTGTCAATCGTCGAGAAGATGGGCTCGAAAGAGATCAATACATCACTAATAACATGATGATTGGAAATACGAGTTGGCCGCAAGCTGGCATTCCAAATGAAAGAGGTGTTGACATTCGAGGAAATAATAACGTGATCAGCTGCAATACGATTGAAAATTTTGGTGACGCGATTTCTACTGACGGCCCTCCATATCAAATTTCTTATTCTTTGGATATTCATAATAATGAATTGAAGAACAATGTTGATGATCATATTGAAGTAGATGGTACAATCTCTAATACAAGAATATATCGTAATCGAGGATATAATGCGCGAGCTGGAGTCAGTCTTGCCCCAATTTTTGGCGGTCCTGTTTATGTCTTCAGAAATGAGATCTTCAATACAGAGAACTCAGCTTTTAAGATGAATCGCAGCCCTTCTGGACTTGTGATTGCCCATAATACAATCGCAAATTTTGAAAATGCGATGAGCTCTCCTACGGGATGGCAAAACACTTATTTTAGAAATAATGTGATTTTCGCTGGGCGTTATTGTTTTGAAGAATTTGGATTGGTTAATGGTAGTATTTTAGATGATTGGGACTTTGGTGCATACAAGTCTACAAGAGGCGGCATGACGAATACTGAAGAATTTAAATGGGCCAATATAAGATATGCCACTGTACCAGCTTTACAAACTAGCGGCATATTAGAAGCCAACGCTATACAAGTAGAATTTTCTGATTTTGTGAATATTGCATTGCCTGCTTCATTTACGACATCCTATTCTCCGTCCCAGAGAAATTTTAGTCCGACAGCCAATTCTCCAGCTATTAATACTGGAGAGCTTTTAGACAATTTGAATTTTGCAATAGTCACTGACAATGCGCCAGATAGAGGCGCTTTAGAATTTGGAAAACCACTTCCAAAGTATGGTGCTAATTTTGGAAGTACCTGTTCTGACGGCATCCAAAATGGAGATGAACTTTATGTAGATTGTGGAGGATCATGTTCTGCCTGTGATGATTGCCCATATCCGACTAAGTATGTTTCTGAGCAACCTATAGTTACTCTACTCGATTTAAAATTAGACAACTGGATTATTTCTGAAGGTATCGTTGGATCGAATAATGAAGTCAGTTTGCAAGCAGGAAGTTTTGTGGAAATGATTTCTGGCTTTGAAGTGATTCAAGGTGCAATTTATCTAGCAGATATAGAGGCATGCAATTAATAAGATCAGACTATCAAAGACATAAAACTTTAAAGTAATTCTCTGATTTTTAGTTAGTAATTCCCTGCGTTCATTAGTTCACTTAGAATTGAGTTTGATTTTTCTTCTAGTTCGTCCACTGTTTCTTTGTCTTCAGAATTAAGGTAATATGCCATCCATATCAATCTATTGTTATGTAAATATTCATTGATAGTCGCAGCGAGAGTAAATCCTTTCATCCCTTGAGGTTCATATCTAGTTATCATGATAAAGGAAAAAGACTGCTCATTCATAGTATAAGATTTGATAACTGTCGGTTTAGATACTAGTACATCAATTCCAATTTCATCAATTTCTTCCTTAATAGAATCCCAGTTTTAATATATTATCGACCAATAATAAATACCGCAGGACTTTTATGAAGATCTATTTTATGATGGTTGTTCTTCCAGTCTTTTACAGTTTTTGTTTCTGACACTTGTTGTGCTGAGCTTAGATTTATGGACACATTTAATAGTGTATATGGCTGTAAAGTTTTTAAAAGCGTTTCCATCATTTTCACATTTCTATATGGTGTTTCAATAAATAATTGTGAATAGCCTTTTCGGGTAGCTTGTTCTTCTAACTGTCGAACTTGCTGTTTTAATTTGCCAGCATCGTTCGACAAATAGCCGTGAAAACTAAACTGTTGTCCATTTAATCCAGATGCCATAAGAGCTAAAAACAAGGAAGATGGACCGACAAGGGAAACAATCTTATATCCATGCTTTCTTGCTTCTCGCACAACATGAAATCCAGGGTCAGCGATGCACGGACAACCTGCTTCTGACAATAAACCAATTTCTCTACCCGATTCAAACCAAGACAGCACTACTTCGGGAATTGCATAGTCATTATGCTTATCTAACTCTTCGACAAATATATCTTGAATCGAATATGGTGGCTCTGTTTGCTTGATAAATCGACGTGTTGTTTTTGCACGTTCAGCAATAAAATAATGAGTGTTATGAATTGTTTTGATTGTCTGTATTGGTAGTTCAGACAAATCTCCGTCTTCTATAATGGGGCACGGAATAATGAATAATATTTTAGTATTTTTCATCCTAGTCGGTTACAAACGATAAACTATTGCTCTAATCTTTCATAAATAAGTTCGCTACAATTTTCTTCAACAAATGTTTCATTTGCAATTCTTTTTATTTGATCTGTAGTGACTGCTTGATATTTTTCTTGTTGATGATTAATCATTGCCGCATCTCCAATCCATTCGAAAAAGGCGAGACTGATTGCACGATTTAGAATACTTACCTCAGAAAAACAAAGGCTACTTTCTATTTTATGTTTTACTTTCGATAGTTCATTTTCAGTCACCCCATTTTTTTTGACATCTTCTAACTCTTCCCAAATCGCTTGGATTCCTTCTTGTACTGTACGCTGATCTTTGAGCTTACCGTCGATTAAAAATAAACCTGGGTCAGCAGTACCACTGATGTAAGAATCAACACGACTAAAAATATTTTTTTCTTTATAAAGTCTCTGGTAAAATCTGCTTGACCGCCCATTTCCTAAAATATCAGATAAAATATCACTGGCGTAATAATCAGGATGTGTCCTACTTCCATTATGAAAGCCTAAATAAATCGCATCTGCTGGAATATTACCCTTTACTGCAGATGAGTTTTTTTGTTGTTGTTTTGGTTCAATTGGCAAGTCTCTTGTCACAATAGAATGGGATGGAATATCTCCAAACCATTTATTAATCAAATCGAAACCTTTCTCCGCTGATACTTGTCCTGCTAAAACAATAATTGCATTGTTAGGAGCATAATGATTATCAAAAAACTGTCTCGCTTCACCGAGTGAGGAATTGGTAATATGTTCAGGAATTTTACCAATGGTTGGCCATTGGTAAGGATGTTTTTTATAAGCCAATGCAGAAAGCTTGTGCCACGCATCGCCATAAGGCTCATTCAAACATGTTTCTTTAAACTCTTCTACAACGACCCTCTTTTGAACATCGAAGCCTTTTTGATCAAATGCCAATCCTTGCATTCGATCAGATTCTAACCAAAGTGGAATTTCGATATTATCTGCAGGAACAATATCATAGAAGTTTGTGATATCACTATTTGTGAAGGCGTTGTTTTCTCCACCAGCTAACTGCATTGGTGCATCAAAATCTGCTACATTCTTAGAACCGCTAAACATCAAATGTTCAAATAAATGGGCAAATCCGGTGTGTTCAGGATCCTCATCACGAGAGCCTACATCATACAGGATATTGATCGCCACCATCGGTGTGCTATTATCTTCATGGATTAAAACACGCAATCCATTATCGAGCTGAAATTTTTGAAAATTTACCATACATTGAGATGTAAATGTAACAATCAAAGAAGTGATTTAAGAATGAATGTTAAAATCAGTTATAATTCCTTGATTTTCTAAGATGAAGCTCTTTTGGTAAGCCATAGCCAAAGCTATTAGAAAAAAAGCTGATACCTGCATACCGGTAGAAAGGTACTGAGAATCAATGGCTTGTAAATCAATTAATCGTCTGTCATAAATTACTTCAAAAAGAATAAACGAACGTATGGACTTTTCTATTCATAAAAACATAAAAGAATCTCACACTTTACATACTGATTTTTACACGTCTGATGCTGTTTATGAGAAGGCAAAGGAGGCGATTTTTGCCAATTCATGGTTATATGCAGGTGATTCATCATATATAGCAGACAAGGGTTCAGTTCATCCATTTACCTTATTAAAGCATGTCTTAGACGAACCATTATTACTAACTCGTGATTTAGACGGGCAGGCACATTGTATGTCCAATGTATGTACTCACAGGGGCAAAGTTATTGTAGAAGAAGCTGGTAAAAAGCAAATGCTTAGTTGTGGTTATCATGGTCGTTGTTTTCGGCTAGATGGCAAATATAAGAGCATGCCTGAGTTTAATGATGTCGTAAATTTTCCATCAAAAGCTGATGATTTACACCCTTTGGCATTAGAAGAGTGGTTAGGTCTATGCTTTACAAATCTCAATCCATCGGTCCCTTTTAGCACTGTGATCAAGCCGATTCAAGACAGACTTCATTGGCTCCCTTTCGATACAATGTCATATATAGAAGAGAAGTCTACTGATTATATTGTCAATGGTCACTGGGCTTTGTACTGTGATAATTATCTAGAAGGATTTCATGTTCCATTCGTCCATGCTGGTTTAAATGATGCTTTGGCATTTGATGAATATGCATACGAGACTCATGAGTATTGTAATTTACAATTGGGCGTGGCGAAGGAAGGTGAGCCTTGTTTTGATATTCCAAAAGATTCTCCTGATCATGGTCGCAATATTTATGCATATTACTATTGGGTATGGCCAAATATGATGTTCAATATTTATCCTTGGGGATTATCATTGAATATCATAGAACCAGTCGCCAAAGATTTGACCTTAGTCAAATTCAGAACGTACCAATTTGAAGGGACTGAGTTTGACTGGACTGCTAATCAGATTGATATAACAGAATTAGAGGATGAAGCTGTGGTTGAAAGTGTACAAGAAGGGATTAAGTCTCGGTTTTATAATGCGGGTCGGTTTTCACCTAAAATGGAATCTTGTGTCCATCATTTTCATGGATTAGTGAGTGATGCCATGAGGCAGTCGGACGTTTAGAATCTGTAATATTGTCCAGCCAATTTCGAATGTATTACTTGTAAAAATCAAATAACCATATGTTCAAAGGAATTTTAATAGAAAATCAATCATACTACCACCTAAGAAGCAATGGACTCTGGTATAGCCTGCTTTTTTCAATTGTAACAGGTCTATTGGTGAACTTTTACCAATTGCCTATGTGGATAACTATAGGAGCGATCACCCTATATATAGCATTGATGTTTGTGACTTCAAGGAATCAAAAAGCATTTCGCGAAGCACGTAATAAACGTATAGAAATAGGACTTGACAAAATTCAAATAAAAGAAGTAAGTGGCAACATTATCGAAACGATTAACATTGAAACACATGATAAGATAATTGTAAAAAATGATTATAAAATGGCACAAGAATCAATAAATGATATAAAGGAGGAAATGAAAGGAAATACTGAAAAGCACTTTTTAATTCTTGATCAACATAATAAACAAAGACGGTTCGACTTTGAAATCGAGTCATATTATATGCTGAATCAACTAAAAAAAATAGTAAAAAAATGGGACAGTGAAGAGCTGAAAATAGAATACTTTAAATAAGAATCGGCAGATAATATCAGACCATTTTCTCACACCTTAAACGCAATAGATTATCATCATTGTGATTCGTCGGACTGAAAATTGAAACAACTACTAATAAGATTGATTTATACATTGGACTGTTTGGATAACAGCTATTCTTTTCATCTCCTAGAGGCACAGCTTACACACAGTGTACTTTCCGGCATATAAATCAAGCGAGCAGGCTTGATTGGATGTTTGCAATTGCTACAATTTCCAAAGGATTCATCATCAATTTTATCAAGTGCAATTTTCATTTGAGTCAGTTTTTTCTGCTTATTTCGCATTGCTGCTTCTGCGACACTTTTATTATTTATAGCATCCATACGAGAGACACGTCCGAGTGAATTTTCAGGAGAGATTGGTTTAACCATGTCTTTGAATGATTCAATTTCATCTTCAGTTTTTGCAATCAATTCTACAAGTTTTACCTTTAAATCTTTCCGATCCTGTATAGTCATAATATAGAATTAAACTTAGCAAATGTAATCTGATTCTAGCACATTTCGAATGCTGTTAGTCGTTAAGCTGTTAAGCGTAGTCAGCTTTTATTCAAGTTCTACGCAGGATAACTCTCTGGAATCCAATTAAACATAGCACATTTTACAATAAATTCTATACTGAACGTTGTAATTTGGTATTCCTTTATCATAAGTAAAATGAGTCAATTAACCTGGACGGTACTGGATGATGTCGGAGGCAAATTCCATGTTGGAATTTATCATGGCGAATTTTCAGGTCATTTGATGGTTTATTGTGATTGGAAAATCATTATTGTTGACTTCAATGTTTTGGAAACTAAAAGCTATTCATTCTATTTAGGACAAGAATTTTGTCATCTGGATGTTCTTAAGACCGAAAAAGGCTTCAAATATGCATTACAAAAGGACAATAAGGCGAAAACTCCACTAAATATTGCCCGAAAACAGGCGGATCGAAGAGACTCTATTAAATCTATTCTTGTGATTGGCTGTATATTCCTTGTACTTGTTATCGTATATTTTTATAAAGCAATATCTTAGGCGCTTTTACAAGGAAATGGATTGTAGGATTTAGACTTAATTTCATCAGATTTGTAGTTCCATTATACTGAAAAGCCTTTATTGGTACAAAAACACTCAAAATAGATATCCAATTGGAAAGACTTGCATTACATATTGAGAGTTTAATTTTCTCTTCTGAACATACAATCAGTCTCAATCAGATTAAAACATGTATTGAAGAAACCCTTGAACAGACGTATAAAAACCTTGAGATTAAAAAGGCGATAGACAGCTTGATAGAGAAGTATAGCTCAGACGATTTTTCATTTGAAATAGCAGAAATCGCAAGCGGTTATAAATTCTTAACCAAAGGAAGTTTCCATAATACGGTAGGCACGTTGATCAAGAAAAATAATCAAAAGAGACTCTCCAAAGCAGCATTGGAAACTTTGTCCATTATTGCCTACAAACAGCCAGTTACGAAATCAGATGTTGAAGGTATTCGAGGAGTCAATTGTGATTATACAATTCAGAAACTTCTTGAAAAAGATTTAGTTACAATCAAAGGAAGAGCTGAAGGCCCAGGACGTCCACTTTTATACGGTACGAGTGATAAGTTTATGGATTACTTTGGCATTAAGGATATCGAATCACTGCCGAAACTCCAAGATCTAAAAGTCCCTGAAATTCAAATCGGAGAACCTGCACCGATTGAAGAAAATAGAGTATCATCAACGAGTGAAGCGAATGTACAAGCAGAAGTGCCACAAAAAGTGCCACAAGATGTAGATACTCCATCTGAATCAAATACTGAGCTTGACCTAGATGTGGATGCACAAGTTGATTCCGATCAATCAGGTAACGACGATCTGATTGAATCCAAAGGTTTAGAGGAGATTGTGGATACTCTTGATAACAAAGCCCTACAGCAAGATGGTGTAAGTGACAACATCGATGGCGAAAAACCAATGGTGCAAAAGCAAGAAATAGTGGATGCTCCTGAAGATAAAAACGACGAACAAAATGACAGGAATAACAGCATCGATAGTGAAAAGCCAACAGAAGAAGAAGCGCATCAAGCTCTATTGAACCAAGAAATAGTTTCGAGTGTTGATATCAATGAGAGTCAAGAAGATATAAGAGAATCCATCAGTACTACAATCATATCAGATGAAGAAGAATGAAATTTTAGCAGATGCCCCACTTGTTAATCGAGTGGCAAATAGTAGTTTGATTACCATCAACTTAGAAGAGTTTTATCCCTCCAAAGAATTCATCACTTTCGACATTAAAGATTTCTTGTTTCAAGGTCTTATATTAAAAGAAAAAGATTTTAGAACTGCACTTAAGGAATTGGATTGGTCTCAATATGAAGATAAAATTGTTTTACTATACTGCAGTACAGATGCAATCCTTCCGGTGTGGTCATACATGTTAGTCTCGGCTTATTTAGCTCCGCTTACAGATCAAATATTCCAAGGAAATAAAACTGATTTTCTTAAACACCATTATAAGCAGACGATTGCTGACATGGATTTGTCGATACATGCAGAAAAAAGAGTTGTCATAAAAGGATGTAGTGATAAAGAAGTTCCGCCTTCGGCATATTTGGATTTAACAAAATCGCTTCAACCATTTGCACAAAGTATTATGTATGGAGAACCATGTTCTACAGTTCCGATATTTAAGCGGCCTAGAAAATTAAAAAAGTAGACTCAATCTGTATTTACTGAAGCCTTATTTACTTTATTTGCAGCAAATGTCCCGCAAATAAATAAAAATATTTCTCCAAGTAAAAACCATATTCGACTCATCACACTAAGACTTGTCGCCTCATTTAAATCCAAACCATATTGTTGTAAGGCAACAACTAAAATTGTTTCTCGGACACCTATCCCTCCTGGACTAAAGATTGCGAGGATGCCTCCAACAGCAGCTAAAGCAAAAGTAAATGCAGCTCTGAAATCGACATGAAGTCCGGTAGCGAGTATTAAAAAGTAAAAGCCGATACACCAACAAAACCAATTGGCGAGGAAATATGGAGACAGTCTAATTATATCTTGAAAAGAAAAAATACTGAGTTGAATATCTCTTTTATAAAATCCTGAAAAAATACGATTACAAAGCTGTAGTAAAAATGGAAATAACCAGATTAAAATTAATAATACGATTATAGTAATCAGTATTGAATTCCAATATTGTGAAATATAACTGATAAAACTTATTCCTAATCCAAAAAGAATTGTAATGATTTGGGTTTGAAAAGAGATATTGGATGTATTGGTTTTATTTAATGAAAACTTCTGACTAACGTACTCACTTCTACTGATGATGGTGAATATTTTCCCAGGAATATACTTTGTAAAAATTGTGATTCCACTTGATGCCAAAACCGGCTGAAATGTAATCTTTGGATATATTTTATGTAACATTTTATACCAAGAATATGCTTGAAAAAACATCCCACTAAATAGAAATATTAGCGATGGTAAGAGAAATGAAGGCGTTTGGATAATTGTAACTGTAAAGTCCTCTAAGCGAATAATGTAGGATAATAAGAAGATAAATGAGAGAAGAATTAAAAGCGGCAAGATGAGTTTGCTCAAATGTTTAACCATTATATGCTTGCTTCTGCTTGATGACTTTACATGGATTTACGACTGCTATAGTATTTGATGGAATCGCGCCTTTTACAGTTGAATTGGCTCCGATAACAACATTATCTCCAATATTTGTTCCTGGCAAAACTACTGTATTCATACCAATCCAAACGTTATCTCCGATGACTATTGGGTCTTCTTTAATCCAAATATCATAATTAGACAAATCATGATTCGCACTAATCAGTCCGACATTTGGTCCAAACCTACAGTTAGATCCAATTTGAATTCCATTTTTAGCTTGGATATATCCGCCGCTGTTTAATCCAGGATTTGATCGATCGCCTATCGATATATTTTTAGATTGTAGTACTCGACTTGTAAAGTGTACTGGCCAAGGACATGAGCCATTAATTCGCAATATTTTCTGTGGCACAAAACAAAATAATTTATAGGCAACTGCAGTCTTTTTTGCACTAGGATAAAATAAATGCAACCAGATAAATAATGATTTAGTCCTCTCTAAAAAAAGAAATAATGTTGAAGGATGAATTCGTTTATCCATGCTTTCTATCGTAATTGTACATAGACATATGCGGGAGTAACTCTGCATAATAATGGATGACTTATCGAGACACTAATCAATCCATTCAAAAGTCTCAATAATTTGAAGGACATCTTCCCGTACGAACTCGTGGATGACTTGCATAGAATCAGGGTTAACTCTATTTTTAAAATAAAGTGATGCCAAAAAAAAATGATCTGTACTATCAGTCACATAAAATAATAAAGGACTAGCTACAGGTCCATCAATATCAAATAGCAATCCGTAGACATCATCTTTAGCAATCACACTCTCCTTCGCAAATGATGCTTTCGATCGATGTTTACTCACTAAATCAAAGGCATCATCTACCAGATCATCGAATACTTCTCGGCTAGTAATCTCAAAATAGCTACAATGCAATTTGCCATTATACGCAGGAAATGAGACATCAAACCAGCAAGGATGTAAAGGCTTTTCATTAAAATACGTTGTCTTTTTTTCTACTTGTGCATATTCAGGAATATCAAATTTCATGGCACAATCTCCATCTGTGAATAAAGAATATGACCGTTCGGGAAAGTCAATTCTTGGATATTGATGAGGCTTTGGAAGAGGCCTTTCTGCATTTCCACAAGACTGTAATACAATAAATGAAAAGAAATAAATAAAGATTCGCATTAATGTATTGTCATTTTAATTCGTTCAATTCTTCTTTCGGTAGCAGCTATGATTCTAAACGTATAATTTTCATGTTGGATTATCTTTCCAGTCTTGGGAATTTTTCCAACTAATTCTAATATAATTCCTGCAAGTGAATCCGCATCTCCTTTTATTCCATCAAAGGTTTCGACAGATTCGCCAATCACTCGACAGACATCATTAATCATAATCTTACCTTCAAAAATATAGTTGGAATCATCAAGTTTTATAAATTCTGCTTCCTCTTGATCGAATTCGTCTTTAATGTCTCCGATAACTTCCTCTAATACGTCTTCTAGTGTTACAATTCCTGAACTCCCACCATATTCATCAACAACGATTGCCATATGAATTCTGCGTTTTTGAAATTCTTTCAGTAATTCATTAATTTTTTTTGACTCAGGTACGTACAGTATATTCTCTCTGATCAATTGTTGCCAATTAAATAATTTACTTTTCCCTAAATATCCAAGTAAATCCTTGACATATAATAATCCAACAATAGAATCAAAATCTTCATTAAATATGGGAATTCTAGAATAACCATTCACTTTTACGATTTCCATTAATTCATTAAAAGACATTGTTACATCCACAGCGATAACATCAACTCTAGATTTCATAATCTGTTTTACGGATACATCTCCGAATTTTATAATGCCTTTTAAAATATCAACATTGTCATTTGCATTCTCTTCACCATCCATTGCTAACTCTATAGCTCTATCTAGATCGTCCTTATCTGTCACACCTTGAAAACGCTCTACTTTATCTTCAATCGTACTGGTTATCTTGACAAGTGGACGACTCAAGGGTCTTGAGAGTATTGAAAGAAAACTCAATGGTCGAGACATCAGACGAGCAAATCCAATATTATTCACATTAGCATAAATCTTTGGTGTGACCTCTCCGAATAATACCAAAATAAATGTGGCAACTACTGTGGTAAATAGGAATTCAATAGCAGACGGAAGCCAAGAAAAACTAGTGCCTATTAAGGTATTTATACTCTGTGCCCAATCGACTAAAACATATTCAGGAAGAAGCTTGCCAAAAATATAAAAGGATACAATGACGATCGAAATATTAATAAAGTTGTTGAAAATTAATATAGTTGCAAGTAACTCCTTCGGCTTTCCATACAAATCTATTATCTGATTAGACAGCTTCGAATCTTCTTCTTTTAGGTCTTTTAGATTAGTCGGATTAAGTGAAAAGAAAGCCACTTCTGAACCCGATATTAATGCTGAGCAGATTATCAGAATCACTAAGACAAAAATGCCAAAAGAGATATTCCAAATCATGAAACTCAGAAGGATAATACTAAAAAAACTAAAATGAGGTAAGGGGGGCTCAGGTTCCAAAAGCGGAAAATTTAGTTAATCCATGTCGCGCTTGATTTTCCATATTAAAATGGTAAATCATCGTCTGCTTCAGGTATTGGCGTTGACTGTGGTTGTGCTGCAGGAGTTTGTACAGAAGGTGATTGTTGAGAATTACCAGATACATATGGCGCAGCATCTTCTGCAGTAGGAAAACTACCCGATCCACCACCTTCTCTCTTTTCTAAAATCTTCATTGTACTCGCTACGATATCAGTCATATATCTGTCTTTGCCATCTTCGCCTTGCCACTTTCTATAGGTCACCTTCCCTTCTATAAAGACCATCATTCCTTTTTTAAGACTACTTTCAGCACGATCAGCTAAATATCTCCATGCAATGATATTATGCCATTCTGTCTTCTTTTGCCATTCACCAGCTTTGTCCTGATAGTTCTCATTTGTGGCAAGTGAAAATTTAGCGACTTTTGCACCGTTTTCAAGTGCTCTAACTTCTGGGTCTGCGCCGAGATTCCCAATTAATATGACTTTATTATACATCTGTTCTAATTAGCTGAATAAAGATATCGAATTATCCTTCAAATACCAATCTATAATTTTTGGAACAGCAAAACTGCTATTATTCTTTAAATCGACCAAGTGATAGTCAGATTCAGTTATTAAGCATTTTAAGTTCTTCACTTTAATGGTATAAAATCTAGCGATTATACGTTGATGAGTCAATAATTGACTTTTCGGACCTTTTACAACTAGGTCCGAATACTTTAGTCTTTCATCCAAGTGACTTAGAAAGTCTGATGCTTCTGCTTGCGATAGTTCTTCGTTCTTCGCTGATTCTATGATTGGAAAATCAAATAAATTTTGCCAAATGTCTTTATCTATTCTTTTTCTAAAAATAATTTGATTGTCATTTTTAAAAACAAAAAAATGAAAGAACCGATCGATTCTTTTGATTTTTGATAATCTGACTGGAAGTGTTCGAACCACATTATGCTTTAAGGCGTAACAGCTTTTATGAAGAGGGCATTTGGGACAGAGTGGTGCTTTTGGTTTACACAAGGTCGCACCGAAATCCATAATTGCTTGGTTAAATGCTGCTGGTCGAGTTGGATCAAATAATATATCTAAAATGCGAGTAAAATCAGTCTTAGCTTTTGTTGCAAGAACATCTTTAGAATACCCTTCATGTCTTGCTAAAACACGCTTAACATTACCATCTATGACTGGATATGGAAGATCGAATGCAAAGCTTGAAATAGCTGCAGCGGTATATGGTCCGATGCCTTTGAGTGATAAGATTTCTTCATATTTTTGTGGAAATATGCCATTATATTCAGAGACAATCTTTTTTGCTGTAGAGTGTAAGTTCTTTGCTCGACTATAATATCCTAGTCCTTTCCATAAAGCATATACCTCATCTAGTTCAGCATTTGCTAAGTCTTGAATTTTTGGATATGTCTTTATAAATTTTAAATAGTAAGGAGTTCCTGCTTCCACTCTTGTCTGCTGCAAAATAATCTCAGACAACCAGATGAAATACGGGTTTTTTGTATTTTTCCAAGGATGGGCTCTGGCATTTGAGGAATGCCATTTTAATAGAGTTTTTGAAAATTTCGATTTCGCCAATGAATTGCCTTAACATAAAACGGAAGCAATATACATTGCTTCCGCTTTTAATCTTATATTAATTCCATTTGGATTTATGCTGTTTGTCTAGATCTAACTAGATTGTAATCACCATAATGTGCTTTTATTTTTGCCTTCAATGCTTTTCTAGCGAAGAAAATTCTACTTTTTACAGTACCAAGCGGTAATACTAATTCATCCGCAATTTCCTGATATTTAAAGCCTTCAAAATGTTTCATGAAAGGTATTTTGATACTATCTTCTAATGAATCTATCATTTTATGCAATTCTTTCATTAGCATATTAGCACCAGCATCATTAGATATCACGACGCTACCAGAGTTAAGAAAGTACATATTTTCAGTAGAATCAATAATGGTATTCTTCTTAACTTTTTTTCTATAGTTATTAATGAATATATTTTTCATAATCGTAAACAGCCAAGCTTTGAAATTTGTGCCTGGATTAAATTTTTCACGATTAGATACAGCTCTTAAAGCTGTTTCTTGATATAAATCATGCGCATCCTCTTCGTTCTTTGTCAAATTGTAGGCAAAAGACCTGAGCGAGGACTCTAAATTGATGAAGTTTTTATCGAAATCTACAGCTGACATAATAAAGGTTTTTTGTTGACGTAAAATTAAACAATTATTAAACAAAATACAAGAAAGACCTAAACAGTTTAGCGTCATATTGACGACAGTTTATAAATATAAAAACACAATTATCTGATATACAGTAGTTTATGTAAAATTGTTATTTTATTAAACTTTCAAATATTTTTGAAAGTTTATTTTTGAGCTCTTAAAATCATGACAATTGCAATAAGAGTGAATACAATGTTTGGAATCCACACTCCAAGAGAAGCTGATAATGATAGATTATGAGCAAATGTGACCGTAAATTTGGATAATAAAACAAATATAGACCCGACAACCACCCCAAGAGCGAGATGCATACCAGTACCACCTCTAACCTTTCTTGATGCAATAGCGACACCAATTAGTGTCAAAATCAATATCGTAAATGGATCTGCAGTTCTTCTTTGTAATTCGATGTAATACTTTTTAGTATTATCAATGCCTCTCTCTTCCTCTCTTTGAATATATTGTCGAAGGTCACGCGTCGTCATGATTTCCATCTGTTTCGTATTTAGAATGAAATCTTCAGGCTTGAAATTAAGAGATGTATCTATCGATTCACCTGAGGACACAATGAGAGACTCTTCATCACCTTTCATCTCTCTCACGGTATAATCTTTTAAAGTCCAAGTATGCGGCGCTTCTTTGAAAGAAACATTTTCTGCTTTAAGTAAGGTCTTTAACTCTCCTTGTTCATCAAAAGTCTCCAATCTAAAGGTCTGTATCGTTGTATCCTTCTTTCGATAATACTTCACATATATTTTAGAATCCGGGCTTATAAAAAAATGTGTGTCTCGAGATCGCGTTTGTTCTCGACTTTTAATCTTAGTCGATTGTTCGAAGTCTGCTTTCTTACGATTACTATTTGGAATAATAAAGTTAATGCCAATCCACAATAAAATCGCTATAAATGATGCCGCTATCATATGTGGCATGAGGAATCGTCTATAACTCACACCAGCATTAAATATAGAAATGATCTCTGAATCGCTTGCCATTCTCGATGTAAAGAAGATGACTGATACCAAAGCAAAAAGTGGCCATAACAACCCATTGACCCATGGTATGAAATTCAGATAGTATCCAAAAATGATATCATCAACTGGCACGCTCGCTCGTAGAAAACGATGCACATTCTCCGCAAGGTCAATCACAACAGCAACCATAGAGATCAGTAAGGCCGCAAAGAAGAAAGTACTGAGGTACTTCTTTATTATATATCTATCTAGAATAAACCGCACTATAATTTTAACGAGTTTAAGAGCAAATATAGTTAGTGAAGTAGTTTTAATCTTTGATTTATATATTTCCTTCTAGAGTTTATGCCGTACACGCCTTCACGGACACATTGTTTTATTTTGAGATCTTATACAGAACTTGGTTAAGGTGAGGATGCCTTTTACAAGGCTTCTGCTATTCCCCATGTGTTCCTATGCGCGTTATCCCTCAGATTGACATCATCAAGACAACATTACAGACCCTAACCATTTCCTTGCAACATCCACATCTATGCCTTTGCGCTCCGCGTAGTCTACAACTTGATCATCTGTGATCTTACCCAATCCAAAATACTTAGCCTCTGGATGAGCAATATACCAGCCACTTACTGAAGCTGCTGGGTACATCGCTAAGCTTTCTGTTAGCGAAATTCCAGTTTGTTTCTCTACCTCTAACAAGTCAAATAGGAATTCTTTTTGTGTATGATTCGGACATGCCGGATATCCAGGAGCTGGACGGATGCCTTTATAATTTTCTTTGATTAATTCTTCATTGGATAGTTCTTCTGCACTATATCCCCACAGATCTGTACGAACTTTATGATGCATATATTCTGCGAAAGCTTCAGCTAGTCTATCCGCTAATGCCTTTAACATGATCGCATTATAATCATCCTGATTATCTTCGAATGCTTTCACGCGCGCTTCTATATTTTTTCCTGCCGTCACCGCAAAACCGCCGATGTAATCTTTTACACCAGAATCTACAGGGGCAATGAAATCACTCAAGCAAAATTGCGGCAAATTGGATGCCTTTTTACGTTGTTGTCTGAGATTATAGATTCGACCTCGTTCTGTTGTTCGCGATTCATCAGTGTATACTATAATATCATCACCTTCACTATTCGCTGGATAAAGACCAGTAATTCCATTAGCCGTTAGCCAATTTTCTGAGACGATCTGAGATAACATCGCTTGTGCATCCTTAAGAAGCTTAGTTGCCTCTTCTCCCACAACTTCATCTGAGAGAATTGCTGGATACTTTCCTGCTAATTGCCAACTAGAAAAGAATGGCGTCCAATCGATGTAGCTTGCTAATTCTTTAAGAGATTGCTTTGCAAATGTTTGATTTCCTAATGTTTTTGGAATGTGCGGTGTATAATTAGGCCAATCAATCTTTACTGGTTTTTGACGAGCATCAGTTATACTAATATACTTTTTAGAATCATCTCGTTTGGCACGACTCACTCTGACTCGCTCTAAATCATTCTTGACATCAAGGATAAAATTTGACTTGACATCTTCATTATCAGTTGTCAGATTACTGACGACTGCGACACTCTTCGAAGCATCCAACACATGTACAGTGACACCAGAGAATGCTGGTTCAATCCTAAGTGCGGTATGTGTTTTAGAAGTCGTCGCTCCACCAATCAACAGTGGTTTTTTAATACCTCTTCGTTCCATCTCACTGGCGACATACACCATCTCATCAAGTGAAGGTGTGATCAAACCACTCAAGCCAATGATATCAACATTATGTGCGATAGCTTCGTCCAAAATCTTTTTAGCTGGTACCATCACGCCTAGATCAATGATCTCATAGTTGTTACAAGCCAACACAACTCCGACAATATTTTTACCAATATCATGAACATCTCCTTTCACTGTAGCCATCAAGATCTTTCCTTTGACTGAGGCTCCATCTGATTTTTCTTCTTCTATAAATGGTGTCAAATAGGCAACAGACTTTTTCATCACCCGTGCACTTTTCACGACTTGAGGCAAAAACATCTTACCTGATCCAAACAAATCACCGACGATGTTCATCCCATCCATCAGAGGCCCTTCTATGACATGAAGTGCTTTGTCGAATTGTTGTCTAGCTTCTTCAGTATCCTCAACAATAAATTCTGTAATTCCCTTGACCAATGATCGGGCTAGCCTTTCATTCACTGGTAACTTTCTCCATTCAAGGTCTTTAACTAGTTTTTTTCCACCAGATGTAACTGTTTGAGCATAGGTCGTGAGCGCATCTGTGGCATCTGGATTTCGATTGAAAATGACATCTTCGACAAGAGTCAATAAGTCCTTTGGTACATTCTCGTAGACTTCTATCAAACCTGCATTGACAATACCCATATCCATTCCAGCAGCAATGGCATGATATAAAAATGCAGAGTGCATCGCTTCTCTTATCACATTATTCCCGCGGTAGGAAAAAGAAATGTTACTAACTCCTCCACTGATTTTTGCTCCTGGGCAAGCTTCTTTTATTTGTTTGGTTGCTTCTATAAAGTAGACTCCATAATTATTATGTTCCTCAATCCCCGTCGCTATTGCAAATATATTAGGATCAAAAATAATATCAGCAGGGTCGAATCCAACCTTATTTACTAAGATATCATAAGCTCGTTTACAGATCTCCACTTTCCTTTCTGTCGTATCCGCCTGACCTTCTTCATCAAAGGCCATCACCACAGCTGCAGCACCAAAGCGCTTGACCACTTTTGCTTGTTCAATAAATGTATCTACTCCTTCTTTCATTGAAATGGAATTGACAATACACTTTCCTTGCACACATTTCAATCCTGCCTCAATCACAGAAAACTTTGAAGAATCAATCATGATAGGCAGCTTAGCTATATCTGGTTCTGCCATCATCATATTTAAGAAAGTCACCATTTCTTCTTCAGAATCCAATAAGCCCTCGTCCATATTGACATCGAGTATCTGTGCGCCTCCTTCTACTTGATGATTCGCTACAGATAAGGCTTCTTCATAATTTTTTTCTTTAATTAGTCTCGCAAATTTACGAGAGCCCGTTACGTTTGTTCTTTCTCCTATGTTGATGAAGTTAAAATTCTCTCTGACGATTAAAGGTTCTAATCCACTATACATAGAAAGCTTAGAACTTTCTTTTGGTTGTCTAGGCGCAATACCTTTCACAGCATCAGCCATAAACTTAATATGTTCGGGTGTCGATCCACAACATCCACCGACTATATTAACAAAGCTATTTCCTGCGAAGTCTTTTATATAAGCTTGCATCTCTTCAGGACTCTGATCATATTCTCCTAACTCATTTGGTAAACCCGCATTAGGATACGCACTCACATAAGTATCTGACACTTTAGCCAATGTCTCAACATAAGGTCTCATTTCTTCAGCACCTAGTGCACAGTTAAGGCCAACTGCAAATAAATCCATATGCTTGATCGAAATCCAAAATGCTTCTGTCGTTTGACCACTTAATGTACGACCACTTGCATCTGTTATTGTACCTGAAACAATGACTGGTCGCTTGTCAGATTTTTCTTCGAATAATTTATCTAAAGCATATAATGCAGCTTTCGCATTAAGTGTATCAAATACTGTTTCAATCAGGAATAAATCGGCTCCACCATCCCATAGTCCACGAGCTTGCTCTAGATAAGCATCAGCCATCTCATCAAATGTGACAGCACGATAACCTGGGTTATTGACATCTGGCGAAATCGATAAGGTCCTATTAGTCGGTCCTATTGCACCTGCGACAAACCTTGGTTTGTCAGGCGTCATCGCTGTATATTCTTCGGCTGCCTCCTTGGCCAATTTTGCAGATTCAAAGTTCAACTCATAAATGACATCCTGCATATCATAATCAGCTTGGGCGATAGACGTCCCACTAAAGGTATTTGTCTCTAAGATGTCGGATCCAGCTTCAAGGTATAGCTTATGAATATCCTTGATAATTTTGGGTTGAGTAATAGATAGAATATCATTATTGCCCTGAATATCTTTATGAAAGCCTACAAACCGATCTCCTCGAAAGTCATCTTCTGTCAATTTATGACGTTGTATCATTGTACCCATCGCTCCATCTAGAACAAGGATCCTTTCTTTGATTATATCGTGTAATTGCTTTGTCATAAGATTCGCAAAAATAGAATAGTTAAACTTAATTAACTAATCATATAACATTTTAAAGCTGTTACAGAGTCTTAAACTCTATCTAGCCTAATTTTGGGCAACATTATAGATATGAATAGATATTCAATTTAAGTATGGAGACATGAAAGCTGACATTTTAAATAACTCTTATCCAAAATATCTAGATCATTACTAATAATCTAAACGCTGTCGCGCAATGTTCATCCTAAAGCCTAATCCGATGTAGTTTGATTGCCTGTTGTTATCAAGATTCTCAAATTTTTCTGATCTATGAAAGTAATCGATATCTATAAACCCATTATGGAATAATTGGTAGGAGAGTTCAAACTTAAGCTGTCTGATATTTTGCTTGTTTCCCTGTCCTGTCGAATTATCATAATCAGTGATTCTGGTTTCATAGGTTTTCAATATGTTCCCTCCATAATTCAAGCCATTTATATCCTCTCCATATGTAGTGAAGAAGACCACAGTTTCAGCTGTAAATTTTGGGCCTATCTGATAGCGAAGTCTCCACAAGAATTCTGAAAAATTGGAACCAAGAGCGTGAGCTAAAGGCTGATTATAATGACTATAACTTGCTATTGCTCTTTCCCCTAAACCCTCAATCGTATCTTGATGAGCATAGGTATATGGTCGGACTAGGTTATATTCTAACTGACCGTCCAAGTTTTCAATTCCGGCAATACTCATATATTTTAAGCCTAGCTGGATACCATATTTATTTCCCCACCAGCCGTTATTGTTTGTCAATTCTCCAATAACAAGTTCATCAATTAATATTTGACTATAGGCTTGAATCCTATTATAAATATTCCATTTAAAATTAAGACCAATTAATACGTTGTCAGGACTATCTAGAAATTGCTCTACAGATCTGTATAAAATAATAGGGTTCAGATAATTAAATTCAAAATGATTTTCTCTATTGAAAATTATTGCCTCATATATGCCAATAGAAAAATTATTTGTGAGGTTGATATCTAAAAAATGTGCTGCCATATATTTTTTAGGCAGCAAAGTATTTGAGATATTATCCTCACTTCCAAAAATTGATAGTTCAGCAAAAATGTTTTGGTAGTGAAATTTCCAGAATCGGGTATTAAATTTTAAATAAAAATAATTATGTCCATAATTATCTAATAAAAGTGAATGATAACCATTTCCAATAAAATGTTTACCATGACCAAATTCTAAAGACACACTTTTAGAAATATTAAATCCTACATATCCTTGTGCGTTTAGATAATCCCACCCAAAGATATTATCTGAAATACCACTGGTATATAATTTAAAAAATCCATTTCCTGGTATCGCTTTATCTCTAGCTATTCTTTTATCAATGTGATTTAAAAAGTGTCGTTGGTTTTCAAAAACACTTGAGCTAAAGTAAATCTTATTATCTAGAGATCCATAAAGTTCTAAACCTCTTGTATTCTGAAAAATTAAATCAGTATCATCAGAAGTTCTACCTGTCGAAAAGTGAATAATGGGATTAATACTAATCTTAAAATCCTCTGAACTAAATTCTAAAAAGTGCGCTGGACTTTTATAAAAGTGATTCCAGAATCCGGTTTCTTTTATCTGCTCATCAGCAAAATAATTATCAGTTTTTATATAATTTGATGATGAAGAATTATGTCCAACAGACATTGCCAAAACGTCTTCTCTGTAATACGGCTTAATACTTGTATGTAAGTCATGTACAATTGTATCCTGGATATCAATTTGATCTACACGCTGCTCAATAATTCTATTCGTCCGGTACCAAGAAGACTGAGCTTCAAGATAATCTTGAAAACTAAATAATATAATTATGGAGAATAAATATTTCAATACTAATATTTCACATTCAATAAATACGCTTTTACATAAGAGTTAAATTTCGCCGCGTCATCATCCATAAATGTGACTGCAATAGGCAAAATAAAAACAGGTAACTTTTGCTTAGAAATAAACTCTCGATGCTCAAATAAACGGACTGCATCTTTTTCTGTTGTCAAGATAATTTTCTTATCATTTTCAACATTTTCAAAACCCTGCTTAAGTGTATTTAAATCACGTTCGTTAAAATAATGGTGATCTTCAAATTTGTAAGAAATGACATCATCTGTAATCCCTTCTAAATAAGAAACTAAATATTCATTTGATGCAATGGCAGATAATAAGATCACTGTCAAATCACTTGATAAATTAATTCGCTTTCGTCCATCTAACAATAAGTATGGAGGATAATAGGTGTACTTACTGAAGAAAAGTCTTTGATGAGACAGCGGATTGATTTCCAATTCCATTTTTCTTCTATCTTCTATTGATAATTGTTCAGAACATTTTGTAATGATAATTGCATTTGCTCTTTTTGCATCGCTTTTCCATTCACGGAGTCGCCCGACTGGCAATAGGCTATCTTGCGTATATGGCTTATCAAATTCGGTAAGTAAAATATTTAATCCTGGCTTAACGGATCTATGCTGGAATGCGTCATCGAGGAGAATACAAGATGTATCTGGATATGCCTTAATAATCTCAGGAATGGCAGTGACTCTACTTTCTGCAACGGCAACAGTTATGCCACGATATTTTCTTTTAAATTGAATTGGTTCATCACCAGATTTACTGACACTATCCATAACTTCCACAAAACTAAATCCTTTAGATTTTCTTTTATACCCTCGACTTAGCACGGCAACATCTATATAATCCTTGAGTAACATGATCAAATACTCGATGTGTGGAGTCTTTCCAGCTCCACCTATTGATAAATTACCGACTCCGATAACTGGCACATTAAATTTTGTTGCTCTCAATATTTTGGAATCGTAAAATGAATTACGCAAACTAATCACTAGACCATATATAATCGAGAATGGTAACAACAAAATTTTTAACAACCAATTTTGAATCATTCATTTCTTTTTTGTGGCGATAATAACTGATGCCCAATTTGGCAACTTACGCATTTAAACTGATCACAGTAGCTTTTCTTCAAAAATATCAAAGCTTGGCTTTGTAACGCATTTTTAGCACAAATTGATTCCTTTTGCCAGTGCTTAATGATCCCATTCGATTCTGCTGGTAGTGATTCTAATACATGAATTGATTTATTGATATACTGTGGAAGATCACGATATTTACCATATACAAACAACACAGGACTCATGCAGTTTATAAATATGAGCCTTATCCTGTCTTTACCAATCATTTTCACCTTAGATTTTGATTCTTTATCAAATCGATAATGGGTATTCCAATACTTTGACGCGCAGATTTCATCGAATATGGTATACAACTCTTGAATATTCGAGTCTAGAACTATTGAAAATATTGTTGGTGTCTTATGTAACAACTGAGCCAATTGAGCTATCCGAATAGTTGGAAAATTAGCAGGTCTCAATTTGCTGAATTTCCAATAAGATAAAGGTATAGACGCTAGACTGTGTTTATGCTTGATAAATCGATATTCCTTCAACAATCTTTTTGCATAAGAATCTGTCCACTTTTCAGATAACATTCCAGCTTGTCCAAAAAGCAAAGCCTCTAGTTGTATCAAGTTATGCGAATATTTATAAACCAATTCATAAGACAAACTCTGCGCTAAACAATGAAAAGCATCTTGATTAACTTTTAGTCCGAAGGCCTTAAACAAGTAAGACATAAAAACCTGCTTCCAATGAAACGTATTCATCTCCAATTCTGCAAGCAATAGTTTTGACTTTTGTTCTAACTTTTCTATCGCAATACCATCAAGCCACATGCTGACTTTACATTTATCAATATCATGTAAATTATCCGCACATGCAATCCAAGAATTTTGGATTATCAATGATTCGTACTTATCAATTAATTGTAAATCTATCCGATTGAATAATTCTAAAGTTGGCAATCTCACTCCTTTTCCGTTTGTAACCGGTTTATCATCTTTCCAGACAACATGAAGGATTACATTTTCATAATTAGTGTCATGTTGGTGTCCGTGTTTATACCAATCTGAAGAATTGATATGGATTTCTATTTGTCCAATCCATTGCATTTGATCAATGAAGATATTTCCATGAGAAAAATCAGGACCAGAATCATGATTGTGAACGCCATTAGATTGGATAGTGATTGGTAGTCCAGTCGTTGTTTTTAAATCTGAATGGTCAAAATAATTGTACTTCCATAGGTAATGTAAAAAGTCCTCTTTCATTGTTGTAAAGTTTTGTTGTAAAGTTAATATAAGCTGTAAAGTCTATCTAAAGTACACTTAAGTTTTAAAACTTACAATTGGTTTTAGTTGAACTTCCTTGGGTATTGAACTTAGCACGATTTTCAGTAAAAATTACGCCAAATTATGATCTACTAATATTCATCTAGCACAGGATACATCCTGTAGCTAACGTTGTTTCTTCTCATAGATTAAAAATGAATAATCATATTCATTCTTAGCATCCTTTTCATGGAACTCTTCTGAGACCTTATTCCACTTATTTTCATCTATTTCTGGAAAATAGATATCTCCTTCTATCTCAGCTTCTACCTCTGTGATATACATTTTATCCCACAATGAAGCTGTGAGCTTATATATTTCACCGCCGCCGATTATAATTGCTTCTTCTTCTCCATTATCATGTGCTATTTCAAGCGCTTCTTCGACGCTTGAAGCGACATAGCAATTAGAAACAATAAAAAACGGATTTCTGGTGACGATCACATTTGTTCGCTTTGGAAGTGGCTTCCCGATAGATTGATAGCACTTTCGACCCATGATAATGTGATGATTCAAGGTTGTCTTTTTAAAGTACTTTAAATCAGCTGGCAGGTACCATGGAATATCGTTATCCTTACCGATAACATTATTCTTTGCTTTAGCGACAATCGTGGATATGATCATTTAAGGAGTCGAGATTAAGTTTGCTTCTAGCATTCTGGTTTCTAAATATTTTCGTTGTGGTCGGATTTTGCCATTAATATATTTCTCTATCATTAGACTCGCAATCGGTGCTGCATACTGCGCTCCCCAACCAGCGTTTTCAATATAAACAGCAATGGCAATCTTTGGATTATCTTTTGGAGCAAAGCCAAAAAAGACAGAATGATCTTTTCCACTATTTTGCGATGTTCCCGTTTTACCTGCAATCTGTAATCCTGGTACAAAAGCAATCTGAGCGGTTCCTTCTCTTACGACTCTTTCCATACCATCAACAACGGTCGGAAAAAATATTGAATCAATGGGAACAGTATGAGTCCTTGTAAATTCTTCTGGAATTAAGGATCCACTTTCATTATAGTTCTTTAATAGATGCGGGGTGATAAAATTACCTCGATTAGCCAGAATAGCTGCCAAATTTGCCATTTGCACTGTCGTTAAGTTTATTTCTCCTTGTCCGATACCAAGAGACAATACCATTGTCGAAAACCATCGTCTTTCTCCTCTCTTTTTATAAAAATCAGTATAATAATCTCCGCTTGGGAAAAATCCACTATTTTCAAATTGATTGTCAATTCCTAGTTTTTTCCCTATCCCAAAGGTTTCAAGGTAAGCCTTCAATTTATCCATGCCGATGTTTGGCTGCATCGGATCTTTTCCATTGATAAACTCTCTCATGACTTGATAGAAATAGGTATTGCAAGAATGAGTCAGTGCTACTTTTAAATTTGAAGGATAAGGATGATCGTGACAGCCTTGTGAAAATCCTTTTGTATTAATTTGATAATCTCCATCACAAGGGATGCCTCTGTAAGGCCATAGGTGACCTTCCTGCATTGCAATGAGTGAAAAAATCGGTTTGAAAATAGAGCCTGGCGGATACATTGCCATGACTGAACGATCTAAAAATGGCCTATTTATTGTGTCATTAATTAAAGTCGCGTATGCAGAACCTCTATCTCGATCAATCCGTAACAGATTAGGGTCATAACTAGGCGCACTTACCATTGTGAGTATTTCACCTGTACTTGGTTCTATTGCTACTACACTTCCTCTTTTATTTTGAAGAAGCATTTCACCATAAGCTTGAAAATCCAAATCAATGGTACTAGTGATATCTTGTCCTTCTAATGCAAGCGAATCCATCCCTCCTTCTGCAAGAGAACTAACTTCTCTACCCAAGTTATCTTTTAAAATATACTCAACTCCTTTTTTTCCTTTGAGTTGATTCTCATACATTTTTTCCATTCCAGTTATTCCTGTGTAATCACCAAGAGAGTAAGATCCTTTAGAATCTTGAATCTTTTGTTCATCTACTTCTCCTAAATATCCTAACACATTAGCAGCATGTTTATGTGGATAAGATCTAACATTTCTGATTACAGGATAGAACCCTGGAAACTTATGCAAGTGCTCTTGAAATATGGCGAAATCTACAGGCTTAATTCTTTTAAGAAAAGTAAAGGGAATAGATTTTCGAAATTGTGGACTATTCCAGTCTTTATTTATGTTTTCTTCAAAAATAGCTTTATTAATATTTAAAAGACTACAGAATAAACTTGTATCCATTTCTTGCTCAAGTTCATTGTATACTAGCTGTAAATTATAAGTTGGTTCATTAATGACTAATAGGCTTCCCTTGCGATCATAAATAATTCCACGAGATGGGAAAAGTGTCCGTTTATGAAGTGTTGTTTTTTCTGCTCTTTCTTTAAAGTTGGAATTAAATAATTGTAGCCAGGCAGTATTGATTAAAATGACAAGCCCTGCGATACCGAAGATAAATTGAATTAGATACTTTCTGTTTTGAAATTTTTTCATCCTAATTCACTTTGAAAATAATCTGATGGATAATTAATAAGATGATGGAAAAGATAAAACTAAGAATTGTTTTTATAATAATATCAAAAATGAAAACAAAGCTAAATGCATCAATTGAAAAATAAATAAATAAATGAAGAAATAACATACAAGATGCATAAGAGACAAACCAAACAAGACCTAAATTTAAAGCAGAAGGACTTCCCTCTGTTTTATACCCTTGGTTGGGTTCTAAAAATCTTAAAACATACATGCGGACAAAAGCTAAAAAAACTGTTGTCGCTGCATGCACTCCTAGAGAATCATAAAAAATGTCTATTGAAATTCCCAGTACAAATGCCAGCAATAAAAGAAGTGTTCTTGGGATGTTTATCGGTAATAATATGATAAATAATGGATAAATAAAAAACATTCCATGTGATAAAAATCCATAATCCAATTGAATTCCTTTCAATGCCAAAACCTGAATTAAGACTAATAAGACAAAGCGAATGATATTTTTAATTATTTCTGAATTCATTCTTCTTCTATCATTCTTTGTAGAGGCTGTGATTTATTATCAATAATAAAAACCCGTTTTGATTTGCTGAGGTCATTATTTAATTTAACTGTGATCGTATAATTTGAAGCTCCCTTTTTAACATTAAAGGTTTCTATTGTGCCGATTTGGATCCCTTGCGGAAACATGGTAGAATATCCACTTGTGGTAATTGTATCTCCAATTGCCACCGTCGCGTGTGCTGGGATTGCTTCTAATTCCATTCTCTCGACATCAAGATTTTTCCAGACTAAATTGCCGAAATACCCTTTGTTTTTAATTCGAGCACTAATTCTTGATTTAGAATTCAATATTGATAAAACTCTAGAAAAATTAGTGTTACTATTCTGGACAATGCCAATTAAACCATTTTTATTTATGACACCCATATCTGGAGACACTCCATCAACAGAGCCTTTATTTATAGTCAGATAATTATTTCTACTATGGATAGTTTGGTTAATAATTTGTGCTGGAATTAAAGAATAATTAAATACTGAACTGTCTATTTCTGGGGCATTGCCATATCCTTCATAATATAATACGCGCCTCATAAGTCTAGCATTTTCTTGTTGGATACTATCTAATTGCTGAGACAAACTAAAGAAATTTAGAAATCGTTGTTTCTCAGTAAATAAGTTACCACTAATAATATTAGAAGAATTTAAATAAATGGATCGTTGGGAAGAATTATAATTTACGATAAGTACAAAGCAAATGACCTCCAGCAAAAGAAACAAAAATGTTGATCCGTGTTTTGCGAAGAATAGAATAATGTTTCGCATAGGTTGGAATTAATGAACGAACTAAATGCTCTTACGGTCAATCAAGAAAGTATATTTAGATGAATTCTTTAAGGCCATTCCTGTTCCTCTTACAACGGCTTGTAAAGGTTCGGGAGCCACATGTACATCTAATTTTGTTTTTTCAGCAATTCGTTTATCGAGTCCTCTGAGTAAGGCACCACCTCCTGTGAGATATAATCCTTTCTTATAAATATCTGATGCCAATTCTGGTGGTGTATCTTCTAGTGCTTTAAGGACTGCTTCTTCTATTTTTGAAATTGACTTATCTATTGCCTCGGCGACTTCAGTATATGTTGTGACGACTTGTTTTGGTATTCCAGTTAACAAATCACGTCCATTCACTGGAAATGGATCAGGTGGATTTTCTAAATCACCAAGTGCTGAACCAACATTAATTTTAATCTGTTCAGCCGTTCGTTCACCAATCAATATGTTATGCTTGCGCTTCATAAAATCTATGATGTCATTGGTAAACTCATCACCTGCTGTTCGAATTGATTGATCCGTCACAATTCCTGATAGCGCGATGACTGCGATTTCAGTCGTCCCTCCTCCTATATCAATGATCATATTGCCTTCTGGTTCTTCTACATCAAGGCCAATCCCTAATGCTGCTGCCATAGGCTCATAAATCAAATATGTTTCTTTGGAATCAACATGGTCGGCAGAATCAAATACTGCACGCTTTTCAACTTCAGTAATACCAGATGGAATACAAATAACCATTTTTAAGTGTGTGAAAAACTTTCGTTTAGTCGTAGTCATTTTGATGAGGCCTTGTATCAAACTCTCAGCAGCCTGAAAATCAGCTATGACGCCATCCTTTAATGGCCTGATCGTTTTGATATCCTCATGCGTTTTTTCATGCATTCTCATTGCACGCTCTCCGACTGCAATTAGTTCTTTTGTAACCCTATTGATCGCTACAATAGACGGTTGGTCCACGACGATTTGATCATTTTCCATAATCAAAGTGTTAGCAGTGCCTAAATCTATGGCCAATTCTTGAGTAAAAAAACTAAACAACTTCATTCAAATACACTAATTTTTGCGCAAGCTAAGTAAACGCAGTGTGATACCAATAGATATAAACAAATTTCAAATATAATGCCAATTGTAGAGCAATTATTTTCCACCACCGACTAAAACTGTAAACATAGAATCTGGATTGAAATACTTTTGTGCTGCAGATTGCAATTTTTCACTTGTCATGTCAAGTAAGTCTTGGGCGAATCTATCAAAAGAATCTAGGGGAGACTGTTTTGTAATCAAAGTCCTCACAACTTGGGATTGATTAAATGGACCGTCGAGCATATTTAACAAACTGCCCATCAAATAATTTCTAACCATTTTGATTTCTTCAGCAGCAACAGGTATTTCTAATAATGACATTAACTCCTTATTAATCTCTTTTATTGAGTCTTTAACATAATCATTTCCAACATCTGCACTGATATAAAAATATCCATCATAAACAAAGTCATCTAAGCCAGCATAAATTGAATAGGTATATCCTTTTTCTTCTCTTAAATTGGTCATGAGTCTTGATCCAAAATACCCACCCAGTAAAGTGGACAGAAAGAACATTGTACTATAATCTTCATGATTTCTGTTGAATAACTTACTCCCCATTTTAATTGATGTCTGGTGGGAATCTTTTACATAAATATGGCTGATTTTTTCTCCAGGCTGGATATCTCCCATATCTGCTTCCTTTTTGTCTCGATAAACTAACTTTCCGCAAGTTTGCTCTAAGATATCTCTCACTTCCTGATCAATTTTTCCACTTAAAAACACTGAACAATTTTGAGCGCCAATCATGCGCTTATAGTGGCCTTTAATTCCATTTAGATCTAAGCCTTTGTATAGTGTTTCCGAACTATTATAGCCATATGGGTGATCTGGACCAAAAATGTTTTCAGTTAAAATGCGGTATGCACGAAAATCATCTTTTGAGAGGTCGATATTGAGGTTTTGAATACTATTATTGATATAATTATCCAATTCGTTCTGCGGAAAAATAGCATTCATCAAAATATCCTCAACGACTGAAGCAACGATTTTTAAATATTTCTTTAGTGAATACAAAATGATCCTTGTATCATCTAGATTTGTACTTGTCCGAAGTGTGGCTCCATAAAAGTCAATGTCGTTAGCAATTTCAGCAGAAGTTCTGTTTTTCGATCCTTCTTTTATGAGGTAAGATGTTGCTTTGGACAACATTTTTTTGGACTCAAAGGGTCTTCCTGCCTGAAAAACAATCTCAATTTTGACAACATCTTGCACACCGCCATTAACTTCAAAGACAGGAATTCCATTACTCAGTTCAAATTGATGAACTTTCGGAAGAGAAACATTCCTAATTTCAGTGATTTTGGGGCCTTTAATTCTATTCAGTGAATTCATTAACTCTTTTCGTAATTTTTATTCGAGAATCCAGCAAATTCATCTATTTTGGGTTTTTGAACGAATCGTCCCGAATAAGGACCTAAACTATAAAGATTCAAATGAAATTTAGTGTTTCATCATCTGATTTATTATCAAAATTGTCTTTAGAAATTGGAGCGATCAGCTCAAATCCAGTTTTACCCATTTTAGAGGACTTTTTATTTACTGTAGAAGGGAGCAAATTGACAATTGCTGCAACAAATTTAGAAACTACAATTATCACGGCTCTTGAGGTCAATGTAGAAGAAGAAGGAATAATAGCAATTCCAGCAAAAATCTTATTAGATACCCTAAAAGCTTTGCCAGATCAGCCAATTAATTTCATCATCGATGATGAAAGTAGGTTGATCGAAATCACTTCAGCATTTGGTAAATATAAACTCAGTGGTGATAATGCTGCAGATTTTCCTGATATTCCTGCTGAAGACGGAGTAGATAGTATTTCAATGTCTGCGACAAACCTTCAAGAGGCAATCACTAAAACAATATTTGCAACAAGTAATGATGAATTAAGACAAGCCATGATGGGTGTCTTTGTGCAGGTTGACTATAACAATGTCATTTTTGTTGCGACTGACGCACATAAATTAGTGAAATATACTTTTGGCGATGTCAGCAGTGAAGTCTCACAGAACTTTATCGTTCCAAGGAAAGGATTGACACTATTGAGAAATGCTTTGTCTAGTGATGTCAATATCGATATCGCATTTAATCAAACAAATGCATTCTTCACTTTTGGAGATTCGAAAGTCATCATCAGATTGATTGATGCAAAATATCCAGATTACAATGCTGTGATTCCAGTTAATAATCCTCATATGCTGACAATGGGTCGTAAGGATTTACAGAATTCATTGAAGCGAATCGCTATTTATGCAAATAAAACGACCAACCAAGTCGTCCTTAGTTTGGACCAAGGTAGTCTGACGATATCTGCGCAGGATTTAGACTTTTCGAATGAGGCCACGGAGCAACTCACCTGTACTTATGAGGGAGAGCCTATGACCATTGGATTTAATGCCAAATTTTTAGTGGAAATGTTAGGCATCATGGATACTGATGATATTTTGCTTGAATTGTCGACTCCAAATAGAGCTGGTGTATTACTTCCTGCTGAGCAAAATGATAATGAGACCTTACTTATGCTAGTCATGCCTGTCATGATGAGTAATTAGTCCCTAACAATATCTCTAGATCAAAATCTAATTAATCACGGTATGAAGCCGTGCGGTTTGTAAGAAACCGACCCAAATTGGTGGGATTTTTGATCAAAATCGTGATAAATTGAACTTGTTGAAAGTGTATAGGGACACATTAATTTAAGCTTCAGCTAACTAAACGGCATTGATCCTTGTCCTATTATAATATCTCCAGCTGATATTTGCGCAAGCACTAGGTGAATTCCTACGATGCAATGCCATTAACTCATCGTCTTGTGTTACAGCATTAGATTTGTAATTACAGATAAATCTCCTAAGTTTGAAGTAGAAGTTGGTGATTTTTCCTGTTTTCGCCAATGGGACACCCCTGAACTAATGCACTTATAATCAGGTATAATGTCGTTTAATTAAAATGTTTTGTCGTTACTTTTCCTTGATGAAAAGTAACCAAAAATCAATGTAAAAACAATCGCTCCGCGGTTTTTACAGTGCAGCCGCCACTGAGGTCCAGATTAGTTATATACTCCAACCATAATTGTAAATT
>Ga0209828_1000420_pt1 | contig 40824 bp, 38 predicted proteins | sample MaitaG_FD_187429 | JGI IMG/M metagenome (GOLD analysis project Ga0209828, IMG submission 187429) | Marine algal microbial communities from Maine, USA - Maine_Asex2 metaG (SPAdes) (version 2) | ecosystem: Host-associated > Algae > Red algae > Unclassified | place: Maine, USA | collected 2015-01-05
CGTTGAGCCTGACTATGTGATCGCTGGAAATTACTAACCATGGAAACACTACCTCAGGTCGCTGTCAGCGGGCATCGACATTGTCCGCTGCCTCAACTAGAACAACTGGCTAAGTCTCTGCGACTGCCTCTGCTGGTTGATGCACCGGACGCTCAGTATCTATTGCATCAAAATATAAACAGGCTTGAATTACTCAACGCAAACGAGCCCAAAACCAAATCAATCTGTGTTGATTTTGAAACCGGCAAGACTCAACATCGTCGTCTCTATGGCGGCGGTAAAGGGCAAGATTTTTCCAAAGCACTTGGCCTACAAAAATTCCCTGAAGCGACCATTATTGACGCCACGGCAGGATTGGGTGGCGACGCTTTTGTAATGGCCACATTAGGCTGTAGAGTCACGATGCTTGAGAGAAACACTATCGTCCAGCAACTATTAAGTGATGGTCTAGCCCGAGCGGATAGTAGTGACAACAGCGACGTTCAAGCAATTGCCACCCGAATGCGCTTAGTACAGCAGCATTCTATTGCCTATTTGGAAATGCTCGAGGTAGACGAATATCCCCAGTTAATATACCTCGACCCCATGTTTCCACAACGTGACAAAAGCGCGCTCGTTAAAAAAGAAATGCGCTTTTTTCATGATATTGTCGGTAAAGATGAGGATAGCGCTGAACTCTTAGAAGTCGCACTAACTCGAGCTATCGAACGCATTATTGTTAAACGCCCCGTCAAAGCAGAAACATTGAACTCACGAAAGCCTGATTTTGATATACGAGGTAAAACTGTCCGCTACGACATTTACCTTGGCTGTCGTCATTTGGCAAACCAACGACCTATTACTAGTTGATCTGTATCTGAATAATAGTGAGGTGGTATTTCCAAACCTGCTGTGCCATCTGACTTAAATCGCCCTTGAGAGTCAAACCAATTGCTTGAACAAGTATCTTTAAAAGATGCCTCTCCTGCTTCGTTTTGAAAATATAACGGACAGTGCCCAGAGTCACCCACATCGAGATAAACAAAAAAGCGTGGATCAAGCGAACGCCAAGGGTGTGAATTAATATTATCCTTCGACTCTGGCGCTACGGAGGCTTGCTTGATCAGCGCCAACTGGTTGGCGTCTGTTCGCTTTAGAATCCCTACTCGCTGATTGTTCCAACGCACAACCGTATTACCGCCTGTGAACAAATGATTGACCTCTATTGTCGTATCATCAACATTAATCACCGCTTCTGTCGTCTCAATGTTGGTATAAAACGTTGCATTAAAGAACACTAGCAATAAGGCAATAATGCCAATCGATGCCAGAACCTTTAGAATAACGCGGTACAATAATCGTTTATCCGTCATAAGGGTTTGCTTTGCCTGAATTTAAGAAATTTCTACTGCTCGGTGTAGCCTTTGCCGCTCTAAGTATTGTCTTTGGCGCCTTCGGTGCGCACGGCCTCAAAAACATGGGGATTGAAGCCAGCTTGATGGGTAGTTTTGAAACAGCAGCCCGCTACCAATTCTATCATGCGCTAGGCTTGATGATGATCTTTGTATTGTCACAGCACAACCTGAAACTGAGTCTGCTCAATAGGTCCGGATGGTTAATGACAGCGGGCACACTCCTATTCTCTGGTAGCCTATACCTCTATGTACTTAGTGGCATAAAAGCTTTTGCAATGATCACTCCCGTCGGTGGTTTACTCATGATCTTAGCCTGGCTTACACTATTTGTTGCAGCACTGAAGGGGCAGGAATGAAACAATTCAACTCTCCGTTTCCAGTTGTTGCCTGTTCGGTATTTTTGCTACTGCTGATTGTTTGTCTTTTTAGTCAGGCCGATCAGGCACTGTTCTTGAAGCTAAACAAGGCAAGTCAGGTATTCCCCGATAGCCTATGGGGCTTTTTAACGACGCTATCTGACCCGATTGTGGCACCGCTGTTAATTTTCAGCTTATTCTATCGAAATCAATTATTTCTACGTGCATTTTTTATTGTGATCGTCTTAGCCATAATAAGTAACTATGGTCTGAAATATGGCTTTGGATTTGAGCGTCCGACAGTAGCATTATCAAGCACAACGTTTAATCTCATTGGCCCAAACCTGACAACGCCTAGTTTTCCATCAGGACATACCTTAACGATATTTTCACTAATGGGATTAATTAGCGCTTGGTATCAGAGACGGACAGTGAGCATCGCTGTTGTCAGCATAGCGACGCTCATTAGCTTTGCAAGAATTAGCGTTGGCGTACACTGGCCAAGTGATGTGCTGTTTGGTGCTTTAGTGGGCTATTTGGTGGGTTGGAGTGCAATAGAAATCAACGCCAGACTCAATAAAAGTATCCCTGAAAGTCTTGCCTTAACAGGCTACTTTATTGTGTTGTTTGCAGGGATTTTTTGCCTAATTAATAAGACACCTTACCCATCAGGCCAGTGGCTCAGCACAGCTGCGGCCTTATTTGCCATCGCCTATGCACTTAGATCCATTACTGAGCTGCTGCACCGGCAAAAGGGTTAGGAGATTAGAAAAAGGTTCTGCCTTGGGATGGGGTAGAGTTTATGGAGACCTCATTAGTGCCAAAGCGTTTTACCTGACATTTCCTCAATAGCGGTCAGACGTTCCTGATGTGCACCAAGCTCAGCAGCATCGGCACGAATGACTTTAAGCGCGTCTTGAGGCAAAGAAATTTTCCCGATATTCATATCTTCATTTTCTGACTCTGAGGCTTCAGCACTTTTACTGTCTAAGCTCATCATCACCTGGCCACCTGTCATTGCCAGATAAACATCACCTAAAATTTCCGAATCAAGCAAAGCGCCATGTAGCTCACGATGTGCGTTATTGATCTCGTAACGTTTACACAATGCGTCCAAACTATTACGTTGGCCTGGGTGCATTTCACGCGCCATGGTCAGGGAATCAGTAATAGTGCAAATCGATTCAATATCACCCCAATCGCCATCCAGCCTAGACATTTCATAGTTCAGAAAGCCAATATCAAATGGCGCATTATGGATAATTAATTCTGCCCCTTTAATGTACTCAATAAAGGCCGCTGCAACGTCATTGAAACGTGGTTTATCGGCAAGAAACTCTGATGTGATTCCATGAACTTCCAGAGCGGCTTCATCACTTTCCCGATCCGGCTGTAAATACTGGTGATAGTTGTGCCCCGTCATTTGGCGGTCAATCACTTCCACACAACCGATTTCGATGACCCGATGACCATCTCGCGTTTCAAGTCCTGTTGTTTCAGTATCTAATACTATTTGTCGAACCATACTCTACTCATGTGTTGTTTATTGATTCCCAGACTTTTCATCCATCGCTCGATTAGCTAATTCATCGGCACGATCATTTTCAACATGACCACTATGACCTTTTACCCAACACCAATCGATTTCATGCTTGTTGCAAGCTTCATCTAAACGCTGCCAAAGATCTTTATTCTTAACCGGTTTTTTGGCCGCCGTTACCCAATTTTTCGCCTTCCAATTAGTAATCCAGCTCGTGATGCCCTGCCTAACATATTGTGAGTCTGTAGTGAGTGTCACGTGACATGACTCATTTAGAGTTTCCAGACCACAAATTGCGGCCATTAACTCCATGCGGTTATTAGTCGTCTCTGAATCATAGCCATAAAGCTCTTTTTCGTGACTCCCAAAGCGAAGCAGTGCGCCCCATCCACCAGGTCCTGGATTACCCCGGCAACCACCGTCCGTAAATAATTCTACGGTTTTTATATTGCTCATATAACTCTATCGTTTTGTTTTTAGACCAGTAGCCTGTCCTACAAAAGGCTCACAAACTGAGGATCAACTGGAAAAATTCTCTTTGCGAACACGTTGTGCAGTACGATTCAGGGCCACTTTACCACCAGATAATAATATCGGCGACTTCCAAACCGTCTTATAAGGACGACGCGCTATCACTTGCTTCTTGGCATGGATCACATACAGATTGCTAAACATTGGCCATGCCATCTTGCCACATGACTCCATCCAAGAAAGCCGTTGATATAGCTTTTTATTTTGCAAACCTGGCCTGAAGCCTAGGTATTGTAGATCAAGCATTTCAAAATCGAGCAGTGAGAACCAATCACGAACCCTCGACATATTAGGCAAATCAACTTTTTTTCGCAATGCAGTCCCTGAGCGCATTAGCGACCAGGGATTGAATCCAATTAATATTAACTGCCCTTCCGGCACTAATATCCGATCGATTTCACGCAATACCTGATGAGGATCAGTACTGGCTTCCAGCACATGGCTGGCAACGACCAAATCAATATTATCTGTTTCGAGCGGTAGCTGTTCCGGCACTGCGAGAATATCGTTTTTCTCTTGATTAGTGCCCAAGGATGCACTGAAAGCCACCCTTGAATGTTCAAATATGCTGGTGTGGCCACTCAACGCCCCCATCTCAAGGGCATAGTAACCAAAAATCCCTGACATGTACTGTTCGCAAAGACTGTCAACCTGTTGCAATGCCTGCTGGCCAGCAAGCGTGTCATACCAGTTCAGGCAAAGCTTTAAATTTGTGCTACTCGTTTGCATGGTGTGACCTCCTTTATTTAGAATGCTACAAGAAATTCACTTTGGATAGTAGGAAATCTTTTACCACTGAGCGACTGCACCGTATTTATCTTACTTGGTTCAGCAGTCGCTAAGCTAGAAGTAGATATATTTGTGTCCAAAAATAACAAACCTCTAAGAATAATAATAATCCGTCTCCCACAAGATGGAAAGGGTGTAAAAATGGGACAGTCCAGAAACCTTCCGCTAGCGATAGCGGCAGCACTTTCAATGTCAGTAATATCCGGTTGCAGCAGTGTCAGCAGTAACCAGGCAAAAACGATACCAACTCAGGTAGCTGCTAGTTCACCGTACATCGTTAAAGAAGAAGTAGCATTTTTAAGTGCGACCAGATCTAGAGCCCCAGTCAATCCTCGAGTCTATAACTCCGGACAGTTAAACTTTCCAGAAGAGTTTAAATCAAACGATATGTATCAGGCTGCCCATAGTATTTTGGGCACAACCGCAGCGCCGGCTCCAAGGTACAACAATGGCCCAGTATCTGTATACCGACGCCCTGATACGATAATTCGCTCTTCAACTAGTCAACCATCACCTACCCGTGCTGTACGAAAGACCTATCAACCAACGAGGAATACTCAGCCGCAGGTATATCGTGTCAGTAATCAAGATTCGATGCTAGATAATCCCTTATATGAAAAAATATTACTCGAACTGGCTGGGTTAATTCCTGAGACAACAAATACTCAACTGAGACAGCCAATTCCGGTTGCATTACCTGCAAGATTCATTCCTGCTGCTGCACCTACCCGCAGTAATTATCGGCCACCCCTCACCCATGCTCCTCATGAAGATATGTGGAATCATGTAAGAGGCGGCTACCAATGGCGTAATCATGGTCATCTCCGTCAAGTACAAAAATTTGTAAGAAGCTATGGTCGTAAGCCTGCGCGCCTACAACGTATTGCCAATCGCGCCACTGACTATTTGCATATTGTTGTCAATGAACTAAAGCGCAGGCGTATGCCCACCGAGCTTGCGCTGCTACCATTTGTTGAAAGTGCCTATGTGAATACGGCTTATTCGCACGCAGGTGCAGCCGGAATGTGGCAGTTTATTCCGTCAACTGGCCGACTATATGGCCTAAAGCAAAATCGCGGCTTTGATGGGCGAATGGATGCTTTGGAGTCAACGCGTGCAGCACTGGACTATCTGCAAAAGCTACACCGTCAATTCAAAGGTGACTGGTTTCTTGCATTGGCTGCTTACAACGCAGGAGAAGGTCGTGTAGGGCGAGCTATTCGTTACAATCGCGCACGCGGACGTAAAACAGATTATTGGAGCCTAAAGTTACCCCGTGAGACTCGCGAATATGTGCCACGTTTATTGGCCTACAAAGAAATTATTGCTAACCCAACTGCATTTGGTTTTCGTCTACCTGTCACACCCAACGCTCCCAAACTGGTTCAGATCCATGTCAATAAGCCTGTTAACTTAGTTAAAGCTGCACGCTATGCAGGCTTGGCCTCAGACACACTGACAAATTTGAATCCTAACTTTCTCAAAGGGATAACAACGCCAAGGGTTAGCAAGCGGATACTCTTACCGCGCCAGACAGCTGAAAGACTAGCAAATATCATTCATCAAATGCCTGCTGAGAAAAGGGTTAGCATCGCGGGTAAAACACGTAGGCAACTCTTTAAAAAGAAACGCTACCGCAGCTCAAAGAAAAAGCGCTATTCCAGCTCGAAGCGACGCGGATATAAAACACATAAGGTGAGACGTGGAGAAACACTATTTCGCATAGCGATGCGTCATGGAACAACTGTTAATAAGTTAAAGCGTCTCAATGGAATTCGATCTAACCGCATTAGAACCGGATCAAGGCTCAGGCTTCTATAAATTCAGATGCGATCGATAGACCCCTTTTTCAAATTAGATTAAGGGGTCTTTTTTTTTGCTGGAACCTATTGCTTCTAAATCGCATCATTCAAAGCTAATTAATAGCTGGTGCCAGTGAAGTGATCGAGCAATCTATAATGCGTAAGAGAATCCAAACAGAGAGGGAGAATCTCAGTAAAGAGAATAGAGCTAAGTATTCTTCTGAGATATGCCAGCAGATTGTTAATAACGGTATATTGAGCGATGCACAACATATCGCTTTTTATTTACCCGTGCGCGGTGAAGCTGACCCAACATACTTACAAGGACTAAGTCAGTTCTCAGAAAAACGGTTTTACCTACCGATTCTTTCCGCAACAAATAAAAGTCATCTGGAATTTGCGCTTTATAACGAACAAACTCCAATGAAACTGAATCGCTTTGGAATTCCTGAGCCTGATATAGATCCAACCGATCTATTAACTGACCCCAGAAAACTCGACGCAGTAATAATGCCCATGGTGGCGATTGATCGTTCAGGTAACAGAATTGGTATGGGCGGTGGTTTTTATGATCGCACTTTTGCTTTTAGAAAAACAAAGAGCTGCAAACCACATCTGATAGCATTCGCCTACGACTTGCAGTTGATAGAAACACAGAACCCACAGCCGTGGGATGTACCTAGTGACTCCATTGCGCTGCAGAGTAAATTTGTTAAACTGTAGCTTTAAATTCTCTGTCCTTTCGGCATGGCTGGGTCGTTATCATTCTGGGGACGGTTATTAAAAGGCTGCTTAGATAATTCATCCCGAAGCTCCTCGGCGCTTTTCTCCAGCGCTTTACCAATCTCTTTCACAGATTCAGAAAGCTGCTTGTCGAAACCTTTCAGTCCTTCTTGCATAAGGTTATTAAGTTGGTCAAACACAGTCCCAACAGTTTCTTTTAAAGTACTGCCGATCGTTTGTTTCAGATCAACCCGCCATCCATGTTCGGTGCTGATTAATGCAGTCTTGCCGGGGATTTTCACACTGGCTTGTCCTTGAGGCTGCGAATAAAGCACGGTTTCAATGATGGCAGCTCTATCACTTCGCATTGTCTCACCCAACTCATAACGTTCCGGCTTTAACTGCCCAGAACGAATATACTTTAGATAATCAACGCTATCCCACGTTGCCATGTTCTTGGCTTTTTCCATATCCTTATCGATAACAGCCTGCCAAAACTCAGCAGCTACTGATTCAGGGGTCTTTTCCTTAGCATCACAGCCAATGATGAAAAACATTATTAGCATAAGGCTAATAAGCAATCCGCCCCGGTTAATTCTCATTTTACACTTCCCGTTAAACACTGTTTGCCTGAATTGTATGCGTCAAGTGAAGTATCGACGATACGGTTCTCTAATAAGACCGTATTACTGACAGAAGTTTCAACTTTCATGAAGTTCGGAGTATAACCACTGTACTTAGCCAGACCCGCCTCTTGCTTCTGCCGCTCCCACAATATAGCGACCTCGCTACCGATCTGAGACATCGCAAACTCTTGCTTTAACCGCTCAGCAAGTTGATGCATTTCCAGACTGCGTTGTTTTTTTATCGTATCTGGTACAGGGTCTGCCAACCGAGATGCTTTGGTTCCTTCCCTTGGGGAGAATGAGAAAATATGCGTGTGACCAAAGCCAATAGATTCAACGTATTCTAATGTTTGCTGCCACTCAGCTTCCGTTTCACCTGGAAAACCCACAATGATATCGCTAGTTATGTTAAATCCAGGAATAGAGCTTCTAGCTTGTTGTACTAAATCTCTGAATGAAGCTGTTTTACAGCGTCGCGACATTCTTCTCAGCACCGAATCAGACCCGCTTTGTAACGGCAGGTGCATATGAGGCATCAAGCGCGGGCTCTCAAATAGACCAAAGAACGCTTCAGGTAAATCCCACGGCTCTACCGAAGCAAAGCGAATACGGGGAATATCCGTCTCATCTAAAATCGCTTTAACCAGATTATACAGCGTGGTGTCCAGATCACTGCCATAACCGCCAACATGCACACCCGTTAGAACAATTTCCTGAATGCCTTGCGTTTGCAGACGCTGCACTTCCTCAAGGATATCTTTAATCGTACGACTACGTTCTTCACCCCTAGCAACCGTTACAATGCAGAATGTGCATCGATACCGACAGCCATCTTGTATCTTAATAAACGCCCGCTGACGGCCACGCGAAAATAAACTGCTTTCACCTGGCTCCATTGCAATCAGTGGCATCGTATTACCAGCAAACTTGTCCATGACTAACTGTGGAAGCTGATCTTTTTGTGGGTTCGGCACCACCAGATCAACCCCTAAGTGCTCGGCTACCTTATCCGTTTCTAATGTTGCGTAACAGCCGCTAACGACTAGCTTCGCCTCAGGGTTTTCTCTGTATAAACGATTCATCAATTTACGTGATTTTTTTCCCGCATCGGCAGTCACCGCACACGTATTAAGCACCACCACATCGGCATCTTCATGATCTGTCACCATCGCATGACCCTTGCCACGAAAATCATGAGACCATTGCTCAAGTTCGGCTTCATTTAAGCGACAACCTAAGGCTTTGAGATGCACTTTCATATTACTTCCTAGCTGGGTGATTAGACAAAACTATGATTCACTGGTTTTGTAGGATCTGATACAAAAAAGCCCCCTTAGCGAAAGTTCACTAAGGAGGCTTTTACGAGATTACAACTTAATTATCTAAAGCCGACTGGTTGATTACAACCTCAGCCTGCTCACGCATCGCTTTAAGTAATGCATCTTGCTCACGACGAGCAATCTCTGCCTTAAAGCTGTCTAGGCTACCTTTACTCACTTCAGACGGGCCATTGACGACACTATTCAAACCGACAACAACATAATCACCATTCGGTGCGACTATGTTAGAGAAAGCGGTGCTTCCTTCGGTTTCAGCTGCATTGATTTTGAATATTTCTGCAACAATCTGTGACGACAGTTTGCGGTCGTTACGTTTTAATTTCTCAAAAGCTTGTACATCTTCTGTCTTGAGCTCAGGAATAGTTTCTAACGCCTTCCAATCACTGGTTTTCTGTAACTCTGTAAGCAATGTTTCACCGCTTTCTAACGCTAATTTGCGTGCCTCCGCAGCAATATAGGCATCGGATACCTCTTTCTCGATTTCAGCCAATGCCTTTGGCGCAGCATCTTCATGTACATTCAAACGTACAACCAGTGCTTTGGTCGGGCTCAATTCAATTAATGAAGAATTGATACGCTCGGTTTTTACTTCAGGTGAAAAAGCGGCTTCGCGGACCTTAGTCTCTTTACCAATGCCCTCACCGCCTGCTCGGCTAATCCAACCAGAAGTCACAATCGCATCGGATATTGCTTCAGCAGCAGGATCAAGGCTCGCATCGTTTTCAAATGCCGTGGTTTGCAGCGCTTCAATTTTTTCAATAAAAATCTTACTGGCTTCAGCTGTTTGGTAGGCTTTTTTAACTTTGTCTTTAACAGTTGCGAACTCAGGGATAATTTCTGGCTTAGTTTCAGTCAGTTTAATTATCTCGTAACCCGCAGGTGTTAGTACGGGTGGACTTATTTCACCAATCTTCAATTTTCCTGCCGCTTCGGCAAAGGCTGCGTTCATATCCTGTAGCTCAATGAACCCCATATCTATGGCAAAAGTATCGTCTGATTCAGTCTTTGCTAATTCATCAAACTCTTTTTCCTTTGCCGTTAGTTGAGCATAGAGATCGCCTGCACGCTTTTCAGCGCCTTCTTTACCGTGTTTTTCTACGGACACAAGAATGTGAGACACTTTACGTTGCTCAGCCGTGCGGTAAAGCGTGGCATTCTCCTCAAAGTTTTGCTTTAGCTGTTCGTCGGTCGCTTCGATGCCTTTTGCGATCTTATCTTGATCTAGTAACAGATAATCCAACTTAACGCGCTCATCTGTCATAAACAATGCGGTATTTTCTTCATAGAAAGTCTTGAGCTTGTCCTTATCAGGAACCACCTGCGGCTTATACGAGTCAGCTCTGATAGTATAAGTTTGCCCAGTACGTTCCTGCTCAACCAACGATTGATATAAACCTGCCTCTTGCTTTGGCACTAGGCTGCTCGAAGAAATCGCTCGTGTCATTTGCTGCAACGTTAAATCATCACGCGTTTGCTGCTCAAAAGTCGAAGGATTTAATCTATTGGCTGTTAACAATTGCTGATAGGTCGCTTGATCAAACTTTCCATCCTTCTGAAAGGTAGGCATGGTACGGATCGACTCACCGACTTCGGCGTTACTCGCACGATAGCCATTAGCATCTACTGATTGCTTCAGCAGTTCACGATTAACCAAGTCATCAATTACCTGCTGCTTAATCGAACGGTCAGTATACTGTGGTGGTAAATTGCCACCAAAAATGGACTGCATGCGTTGCTTCTGCTGTAGCGTTGCAGTTTGTAGTGCTGAACTCTGTATTTCCTCCCCGTTAACCGTTGCTGCAACTACCTTTTCACCACCATCCAAGTAAGAACCTATGCCAAATAGCATGAATGGAATACTGATGAAAATAACGATCGCGTATGCAACCCAACCCTTCGCTTTATCATTAATTGTTTGAAGCATGATTTCTCTATAAATTTGATTAATATTATAGGTGCGATAATACCTGATTGAATGGTCTCATACCAATAAAATCAGGCTTATCAGAGGTCTTGATGTGCTTATTACAGACAAAAAAAAGGATGCCTTTAAAAGCATCCTTTTCTTTAATACTGGCGGAGCGGACGGGATTCGAACCCGCGACCCCCTGCGTGACAGGCAGGTATTCTAACCAGCTGAACTACCGCTCCGTGGTGGGTGATAAGAGACTTGAACTCCTGACATCCGCCTTGTAAGGGCGGCGCTCTACCAACTGAGCTAATCACCCGTCTAACGAGTCGCGTATTATGCCGACTTTTTTTTCAACTGCAAGCAATAAATTTGCTTTTTTATTGGCGGAGCGGACGGGATTCGAACCCGCGACCCCCTGCGTGACAGGCAGGTATTCTAACCAGCTGAACTACCGCTCCGAATCAATAAAAAGTGGTGGGTGATAAGAGACTTGAACTCCTGACATCCGCCTTGTAAGGGCGGCGCTCTACCAACTGAGCTAATCACCCTCCGGTTGAAAGCGCGCTAGTTTACTGCATCCTTTATGGCTTTACCAGCCTTAAACACAGGATTTTTAGAAGCCTTAATTTGGATCTCTTCACCGGTACGAGGATTGCGTCCAGTGCGGGCCGCGCGCTCACGAACAGCGAACGTTCCAAAACCAATTAAGGTAACAGTTTCATCTTTTTGCAGTGCACCCGTCACGACCTCAACGAACGCCTGGTAAGCAGAATCAGCATCCGCTTTACTCAGCCCTGAAGTTTCCGCCATTGACGCTACTAGCTCTGACTTATTCATAGATTTTTATCCTTTATAAATGTTGTGATGTGTTGGTACTGGATATGTAAGCCCTTCTTTTACCCCTGTCTCTAACAGTACTTTGTAGGGCTACTCCTAAGCACGCCGCACAGTTATACCAGCGACGAATCAATTGATCAACAAAATTTGAGGTGGAAAATAAGGTCAACAATCAATTAACCCCTACTCTGACCGCCTAGTCAAAAAGTCAATATCAGATTTACTAAAAAAGCTGATTTTTAATGAGCACGAATCTCATCTTCAGAATCGCTAATATTTCGCTCAGCACCCTCATCTGGAGAGTCTTCATACTCTTCTTCCGTTAACGGTGTTGGGACAGATTCCAAGGCAATTTCAAGTACCTCATCAATCCACTTAACCGGTTTGATGGTGAGGCCTTTCGTCACATTCTCGGGGACTTCAGCGAGATCCTTTTCATTTTCTTTAGGAATAATCACTGTCGTAATTCCCCCGCGATGAGCTGCAAGCAGCTTTTCTTTAAGCCCGCCTATTGGCAACACCTCTCCGCGTAGCGTAATTTCACCCGTCATTGCCACCTCGGCACGCACAGGAATGCCCGTCATTGATGAAACAATCGCCGTCACCATGCCAACACCGGCACTTGGCCCATCTTTAGGTGTTGCGCCTTCAGGTACGTGGATATGTACATTGTGTGACTTTAAGAACTTCTGCGAAATACCTAAAACACGCGCTCTGCTTTTGACCACTGTTTCAGAAGCCTGAATCGATTCTTGCATGACCTTGCCAAGACTACCCGTGCTTTTGATACTACCGTTACCCGTTAGCTTCACGCTTTCAATGGTCAGCAACACACCGCCCACCGAAGTCCACGCTAGCCCTGTTACCTGTCCAATTTGATTTTCTTTATCAGCGCGACCAAAGTCAAAACGCTGCACACCTAGATACTTTTTAAGGTTTTTCGATGTAACCGAGGTTTTTTCTTTTTTCTCAAGCAAATGCTCGCGCACGACTTTGCGGCAGACTTTTGAAATTTCTCGCTCGAGACTTCTGACTCCCGCCTCACGCGTGTAATGACGGACAACGTCCATCAAGGCGGCGTCATTAAGCTTTAACTCGCCCTTACGCAGGCCATTCGCTTTAATTTGCTTGGGCAAAAGGTAGTTTTTAGCGATATTTAGTTTTTCATCTTCCGTATAGCCCGGAATGCGAATAACTTCCATTCGATCCAGCAGTGGCCCCGGAATATTCATACTATTAGATGTCGCAACAAACATCACATCCGACAAATCAAAATCTACTTCAAGATAGTGATCAGCAAACGTATGATTTTGCTCAGGGTCTAACACTTCCAACATCGCTGATGCAGGGTCGCCACGAAAATCTGTCGCCATCTTATCGATTTCATCTAATAAGAACAGCGGGTTGCGAGTTCCAACACGACTAAGGTTTTGTATGATCTTACCAGGCAAAGCGCCAATGTAGGTTCGACGATGCCCCCGGATTTCTGCCTCATCACGAACACCACCTAGCGCCATTCGTGTATATTTACGTCCGGTTGCCCTAGCAATAGATCGCCCCAGAGAGGTTTTACCCACCCCCGGTGGTCCCACTAAACACATAATCGGGCCTTTAAGTTTCTTAACACGCTGCTGCACTGCTAAATATTCAACAATACGCTCTTTAACTTTTTCTAAACCATAGTGATCTTCATCAAGAGTAGCCTGTGCCTTATTTAAATCGGCAACAATCCTAGAGCGCTTTTTCCAAGGCAGCCCCACCATCCAATCAATATAGTTTCTAACGACAGTAGCCTCAGCTGACATCGGCGACATCATCTTCAACTTTTCCATTTCTTTATTAGTTTTTTCTAAGGCCTCTTTTGGCATACCGGCTTTGGTAATTTTGTTTGCTAGCTCTTCATTTTCATTGGGCACCTCATCCATATCACCCAATTCTTTCTGAATTGCTTTCATCTGCTCATTCAGATAATACTCACGTTGACTGCGCTCCATCTGATTTTTAACACGGCCGCGAATACGCTTTTCAACCTGCAATAAGTCGATTTCACCTTCAACTAATTCAACCAGCTGCTCCAGACGCTCTTTTACGTCAACAATCTCGAGAATTTCTTGTTTTGCAGGCACCTTCAACCCGAGATGAGCTGCAACTGTATCTGCAAAGCGCGCAGGCTCATCAATACTACTTAACGATGACAGAACCTCAGGTGGGATTTTTTTATTCAGCTTCACATATTTATCAAACAGGTTGAGCAACATACGTGATAATAAATCTACTTTACGCTCGTCATAATCCTCAGAAGCAGGGATAACGGTAATGTTGGCAGTGAAATACCTTTCATCTGTATTAACCTGCTTGATCAGCGCTCGCTGACCGCCTTCAACTAATACTTTTAACGTACCATCAGGCAGTTTGAGCAATTGAAGAATTGTCGCTAAGGTACCGATGTCATAAACATCTTCAGCACCAGGGTCATCGACTTCAGCACTTCGTTGAGCAACTAGAAGTACCTGTTTATCACTTTCCATCGCTTCATCAAGTGCAAGAATCGACTTGTCGCGCCCAACAAACAGTGGGATAACCATGTGCGGATAGACCACTACGTCGCGTAGCGTTAATACTGGTACATTTTTTATCATTTTTGCTCGTGTCATTTTAACCTCGTTGCGAATGCTTTATTGCTAGCATCTGAAAGATATTGGGTTAGAAACACCCAATCTCAACGGTAGGACAGATATTAATTACAAGAAAGCCCCAACACTGAAGGAAGGGGCTTTGAGAAGCTTAGTCTGCAGAAGAAACTTTTAGCTCGGGTTCGGCCTCTTTACTTTCATAAATCAGATAGGGCTTGTTCTCCCCATTAACCACCGATTCGTCTACAACGACTTTGGTGACATCATCTTCAGAAGGCAAATCGTACATTGTATCGAGCAGTATTTTTTCTAGGATTGTCCGTAGACCACGTGCCCCAGTCTTTCGCTCCATCGCTTTCTTAGCGATAGCGTGCAAAGCGTCATCGCGAAAATCTAATTCGCAGTTTTCTAGTTCAAATAACTTTTTGTACTGCTTAGTCATTGCATTTTTTGGCTCTGTAAGAATTCTTACCAAAGAATCCTCATCAAGCTCCAGCAATGTGGCAACAACCGGCAAGCGACCTACAAACTCAGGAATCAAACCATAGCGAACCAAATCTTCAGCTTCAATCGCTTGGATCACATCACCAAATGATTTTTTACCGTCAACTTCTTTAACGACAGCTGAGAAACCAATACTGCCTTTCTCTGTACGATCCTGAATAACCTTATCCAGACCAGCGAACGCACCACCCACAATAAATAGGATGTTTTTGGTATCAACCTGTAAGAACTCTTGCTGCGGATGCTTTCTTCCACCAGCCGGAGGAACTGAAGCAACCGTACCTTCGATAAGCTTCAGCAAAGCCTGCTGAACACCTTCACCAGAAACGTCACGCGTAATTGATGGATTGTCAGACTTGCGCGAGATCTTGTCGATTTCATCAATATAAACGATACCCGTTTGCGCCTTCTCTACATCGTAGTCACATTTCTGTAACAGCTTTTGTATAATATTCTCAACATCTTCACCAACATAACCTGCTTCTGTCAGTGTCGTTGCATCAGCCATCGTAAATGGTACATCAAGCATTCTAGCCAATGTTTCCGCGAGTAGTGTTTTACCACTACCCGTTGGGCCAACTAGAAGAATATTACTTTTCGCTAGCTCAATGCCGTCTTTACCGGCTTCGTACTCCATGCGCTTGTAATGATTGTATACAGCAACAGATAGTACTTTTTTAGCCTTATCTTGACCGATAACATAGTCATCAAGATGCTTATTAATTTCTCGAGGCGTCGGCAAGGAATCGCGTTCTTCTTCACCCTTTTCCTGCATTTCTTCACGAATAATATCGTTACAGAGATCAACACATTCATCGCAAACAAACACTGACGGACCTGCTATCAGCTTTCTTACTTCGTGTTGACTCTTACCACAGAAAGAACAATACAGCAGTTTTCCATTATCCTGATCGTCTTTTTTGTCTTTACTCATCCCAAGGATATCCCCGAATTTTTGTTGAAGCGTATACGCTCAACTTAATCAACTTCGCACAGAAAGTACAGTAATAACAGATAGAAAAAGGATTAGTCATTATCCTTTCAACTCTACTCACATAATCAGAGCCGAACGCTTAGCCCAAGTTAAATAGACTCTGCCCAATCATTACATTTTATTAACATCTAAAGTCACTTCAAACACAAAGGCCCGTCAACAGACAGGCCCTTATAAAACACTTGCTTACAACAATAGAACTAGCGCTTATCTAGAATCTCATCAACTAAACCATACTTCATCGCAGCTTCTGCATCCATAAAATTATCACGGTCAGTATCTTCAGCGACTTGCTCAAGTGACTGTCCTGTGTGGTGCGCTAAAACACGATTTAATTCTTCGCGAATTTTAAGAATCTCTTGAGCATGGATCTCAATATCAGATGCCTGCCCTTGAAATCCACCTAACGGCTGATGAATCATGGCTCGAGAGTGAGGCAATGCATAACGCTTACCTTTAGCACCACCTGCTAATAGCAAAGCACCCATGCTAGCCGCCTGACCAATGCAGATCGTGCTAACTTCTGGCTTAATAAACTGCATAGTATCGTAAATACCCATACCTGCAGTCACTGCACCACCTGGAGAATTGATATAAATATTAATATCTTTCTCTGGGTTCTCGGACTCTAAAAACAACAGCTGAGCCACAACAAGGTTAGCCATGTGATCTTCAATTGGACCCACGATAAAAATAACACGCTCTTTCAATAAACGTGAATAAATGTCGTATGAACGCTCACCTCTAGCAGTCTGCTCGACCACCATTGGAATGAGTCCTAGCGCTTTTGCGTCTAATGCACTTGTCATTACGTTGCGTCCTTAAATATTATTGTTATGCAGCAGCGGCTTCTTGCTGCTGAGGATTCATTAAGTCTTCAAACTTAACTTTTTCGTCTACAACCTTCGCTTGATCAATTACCCAATCAACAATCATTTCTTCCATGACCGCCGCTTGAATCGTCTGCATTGCTTGAGGATTAGTCTTGTAATACTCAATCAACTGCTCAGGCTCTTCATACGTAGAGGCCAATGTATTTAGCATGTCATCAATCTTTGTTTGATCGCTCTTTAGCTCATGCTTCGTAACGATCTCACCAACGATTAAGCCTAATTTAACGCGCCGCGCCGCTTGCTCAGCAAAAATCTCATCAGGCAATGAAGACATATCTGCACCATTAGCATTTTCTGACATCTCATTGCGAACGTAACCGATTTCCTGAGTAACCAACGACTGAGGTAAATCAATTTCATGCAAATCAGACAAGCCATCCATGACCGACTGCTTCACGCGATTCTTAACCGCCTGATCCATCTCCCGCGTCATGTTTGATTTAATCTCTTCACGGAATGCGTCCATATCGCCTGCACTCACACCAAATTTCTCAATGAATGCTTCATCAACTTCAGGCAGCTTGGCTTCTTTAACCGTATTCACTTTTAGCATGAACTGTGCGTCCTTGCCTTTTAAATTCTCTGCTGGGTATTCATCTGGGAAAGCAACCGTAATTTCTTTCTCTTCACCCGCTTTCATGCCAACCAGCCCTTCTTCAAAGTCTTTCAGCATTCTGCCTGCACCAAGCTCAACACTAAAGTCTTTAGCGCTTCCGCCGTCGAAGGCTTCACCGCCGATTGAACCATCAAAGTCGATATCAACCGTATCGCCATTGGCACACTTACGCTTTACTTCAACCCATTCTTTTTGTTGGGTGCGCAGGTTTTCAATCATCGTGTCGATGTCTTTCTTCAAGATGCTCGTCTTAGGACGCTTGATCTCTAACGCTTCCATAGAAGCGATTTCAAATTCTGGATAGATATCTACTTTAGCGGTGTAAGTCAGATCTTTACCACGTTCAAGTGACTCTGGCTCGATTTCTGGCTGACCTGCGATGCGCAAGCCTTCTTGTTCAACTGCATCATAGAATGTCTTCTGAAAAGTTTCGCCCAACACTTCTTGATAAACTGAATCGCCGTACTGCTGACTCACAACACTCAATGGAACTTTACCCGGGCGAAAACCATCAATTTTGACGCGACCGCGCATTGATTTCAACTTTGACTCAACTTCATTGTCGATTAGATCAGCAGGAACAGTAATCGTCAACGTACGTTGGATATTACCAGTGGATTCAATTGAAACTTGCATGCACAAAACCTCGCGTGCCATCGCATTAGCGATGGAAAGATATTAACGTTGAAACTCAGTTACCCAGGACTGGGTGGATAGTCAAATGGTGCGAAAGGAGAGACTCGAACTCTCACGCCTTGCGACACTGGTACCTAAAACCAGCGCGTCTACCAATTCCGCCACTCTCGCATACTTGACTAAACCGCTACCCGCCATGTGGGCTAAGTGCGGCGATTATACATAACAAACAAACGGTTGTGTATAACCTTTATGAAGAAACTTTGATAAATTCACGATTATGATTTTATCGCACTCAGTACTTTAGTTGGGGTGGATGAGGGGGCTCGAACCCCCGACCACCGGAATCACAATCCGGGGCTCTACCAACTGAGCTACACCCACCATAGCACCAAACGTTACTACACCGAACAATGGCGCGTCCGGCAGGACTCGAACCTGCTACCCTCGGCTTAGAAGGCCGATGCTCTATCCAGATGAGCTACGGACGCATGCTCGAAAAAACGTGGTCGGGGTAGAGAGATTCGAACTCCCGACATCCTGCACCCAAAGCAGGCGCGCTACCAGACTGCGCTATACCCCGTTTCCATGTTTCTTTGGACCGACAAACAAACCTGCCGTTCCGAAGAAGCGCGAATAATACGTTTGATGATAAATTACGTCAAGCATATTTTTCCTTTTCCTCACTGATAATTTTGATTCGAATTTACACTCAGATATAGCCTTTTGAATTTCATAGCAATGTAGGTAACATGCACAACTTCTATTTCGTTTTCAGAGTAAACCCATGTCACATATGCAGTTCGAATTACTGAAAACCAGTGCGCAAAGTCGCCGCGGCCGACTAAGCTTTCCGAGAGGCACCGTCGAAACGCCAGCATTCATGCCCGTAGGCACTTACGGCACAGTGAAAGCAATGACGCCAGAGCAGCTTCAAGGCATTGGCGCTGAAATCATTTTAGGCAATACCTTCCACTTAATGCTGCGACCAGGCACTGAGGTCATCTCTGCACATGGTGATTTACATGACTTTATGCATTGGGAAAAGCCTATCCTGACTGACTCTGGCGGCTTCCAAGTATTTTCACTGGCAAAGATGCGCAAAATCACAGAAGAAGGCGCTCACTTTCGCTCACCAGTAAACGGCGACAAAGTACTGCTAACCCCTGAGTATTCGATGCAAATCCAAAAGGAACTCGGGTCAGACATTGTTATGATCTTTGACGAGTGCACGCCCTACCCCGCAACCTATGACCAAGCTAATGAGTCAATGTCATTATCACTTCGATGGGCTAAACGTAGCAAGCAAGCCCATGAAGGCAACCACTCGGCATTATTTGGGATCGTGCAAGGCGGCATGTATGACGAACTAAGAAAAACCTCTGCTGCAGGACTTGTAAATATCGGATTCGATGGCTATGCAGTCGGCGGACTTTCCGTTGGCGAACCCATGGACGAGCGCAACCAGGTACTGGAAGCAACCACCCCCCACCTACCCACGGACAAGCCACGATACTTAATGGGCGTGGGTAAACCTGAAGATATCGTAGAATCAGTCAAGCGCGGCGTCGATATGTTCGACTGCGTGATTCCAACCAGAAATGCTCGCAACGGCTTTCTCTTCACAAGATATGGCACGCTAAAAATTCGTAATCAAAAGCACCAATTTGACACAAGACCGATTGACGAAGACTGCCAATGCTACACCTGCCAACACTACACAAGATCTTATCTTCGACACTTAGACAAGTGTAAAGAGATTCTTGGCGCGCATTTAAATACGATTCATAACCTGTTTTATTATCAGGAGTTAATGCAAAGCATACGTAAAGCATTGGATGAAGATCGTTATGAGGAATTTTGCACAGAGTTTTACGCACTTAGAAAGCAAGAGTAGCAGCACAAAACACAAGTTAACACCCATGCCTAGACATTGAACCGTCTCAGCAAATACAAATTGAAGCACCCAATAAAAAAGGCCACTCTAAATGAGTGGCCTTTTTTTGACTAAGAAAAACTTAGTTAACAGATATTACATGATACCCATCTTCTCAAGCATCTGAATAGTCAAACCACCCGTTGGTAAGTCGTTATCTTTCTGATAACTTTCAACAGAAGTCAATGTTCCACGACCGATACTTCCATCGATTGGGCCATTGTAGTAACCAGAATCTTTCAATACTTGCTGAATCTGCTTATTAGTATCACGCGTCATATTCGTCTCACACAAAACACGCTGCCACTCTAAACGCTCACGCGACTTCTTGACTCGAGTTTCAAGCGTATCAAACACTGCTGGGATTACTGTGCGACGCTCTTCAGCATCACTAGAAACCGTCTGGATCTTTACCGTCTTGTAGACAGCTGGAACCGCTTCTTCTTTAATGCTCGCAGGAACATCAACAACCTGCTTCTTGACGCTAGTGAATTTAGCTGGAATCGCTTTCAGACAAATCGTGTTGCCCGTTGCTGTGCCATCGCCTGCAACATCTGCACTTCTCCAGACGAATGCAGCGTCAGATTCTTTGGTAGTTACTTCCACTGTATCAAACTGCGCAGGCAGCTTAATGCGATCGGCAGCAGAATCACTCACTAAACGACTAACAGGAACTACTTCAGACTCAGCAGGTATTTCTACTTCTTCAACAGCAGAAGGTGATTTCAGCACTGTCTTTTTAATTGTTTTGTACTTTGCAGGAATCTGCACCAAACACATGATGTCGCCAGTTGAATTATCAATACGAGTTATTGGCCCAGTACCTTTCTTCCAAACTGCTTTAGCCGGCTCAATCATTACCTGCTCTTCTATCACTTCGTACTCAGCTTGGATCAATACTTTACTCTTAGCAGAAGCTTTGATCATCACCGTTTCTTCAGCTTGCTCAAACTGCGCAGCTGCTATATTGATTTCCTCAGCTTCTTCTTTAACCAATACTTCTTTTTCTGTGGTTACAAATTTAGCTGGTAGGTAATGCTCTGTGAAACACTGCTCTGGCTGAGCAGAATCAAGATCAACACCATTAGTCTTGGCAGCAGCTAACAACGCTGGGCTCGCAGGAATACCTCGACGTCCTAAGTTGGTCACCCATTCTGTTCTTGCGGGCGCAGTCTCGACCTCTTCAGTCACTGCGCGATACGCTGCTGGCACTGCAACTAGTTTTGTAGAGGCTTCTTTAACAAGAACCTCTTTCTCCTGAACATCATAAACCGCAGGAATAATTTCGACCGTACTTGTTTCAGGCTTGACCATAACTTCTTCAGTTACAACCTCGAATACAGCCGGAACGATGACCTTTGAATAACATTCACCAGCCTTAGCATCTGGCAATGTATCAGTTGCATCAACTCGATCAGTATCTGCTGCGAAAGAAGAAACAGGTATCAACAAAGAAAGTATAGCGGCAGAGGCATAACTTTTGTTTAGCATTTGGAACTCCTAAAATAGACTACTTGTATAGATATGTAGTAACTTGAGTGGGCACTTATTAGAGCATATTGCTCCTGTGATTATTTTCTGTATTCACGATCACACCGACCGTGACACCCCTTTATAGATTGCCGACAAAGCATAATCCATAGCTGACCAATGGGCAACCCCAATTTGTATGCATGCAGAGCCTGTAAGCTTTAAAGTTTAGCCACTATCAAATAATGACAAAATAAAAGCACTACTCAAGCTAATTAAAAAATACTACAAGACATTAAGTGTCAACTAGTTAGCAATCTACACGCCAAACATTATGAAACGAGTGATGAACATATTAGAAAGCAAAAGACCCTGAAATCAACGATTCCAGGGCCTTTTGTAATAATGGTGCCGATGGCCGGAGTCGAACCGGCACAGCCTAGGGCCACCACCCCCTCAAGATGGCGTGTCTACCAATTCCACCACATCGGCAAAAACTAACTTACTCCTGCTTTGGCGCTACAGGAACATCTGACTTATCAACTGGCGCCGCAGTTCCAGCAGGAACAGGCACATCGGACGGCACTGAATTCGACTCTACAGCAGGCGCGGGAATAACCGACTCAATAACACTAGGTGCTGCACCCTCTGGATGGGCGACAATCCAAGCCAGCAGCAATGAATTCACGAAGAATATTGTTGCTAAAATAGCTGTTGTACGACTCATAAAGTTCCCTGAACCTTTCGAGCCAAATACAGAACCAGAAGCACCACCACCAAACGCCGCACCGGCATCAGCACCTTTTCCATGCTGCATAAGCACTAGCGCAATGATACCTAGTGACACGATAAGTTGTACAATCAATAAGATGTTATAAAGCATAATAATTCGTTTTTTAGTTAAGCGGCCTGGCAAATAGCCAGGAAGTCACCTGATTTTAAAGAAGCCCCACCAATCAGCCCCCCATCAATATCCGGCATAGCAAGCAAGGATGCTGCATTTGCGGGGTTCATGCTACCACCGTAAAGCACCTGAGTCTCTGACGCGATAGCTTTATCATATTTAGCCAACAATGCACGAATATCAGCGTGCACTTCCTGCGCCTGCTCTGGCGTAGCTGTTCTACCTGTACCAATCGCCCAAACCGGCTCATAAGCGATTACAGAACCGGACAAGCTCTCGATGCCACACTTATCAATCACTGCTAATATCTGGCGATTTACTACTGCCTGCGTTATACCCTGATCGCGTTCATCCAAAGTCTCACCAACACAAAGCACAGGAATGATACTGACTTGTTTTAGCGCATTAAATTTATTCGCAACTTGCTCATCAGATTCTTGATGATAACTGCGCCGCTCAGAGTGCCCAACCAAACCATATCGACAGTTAAAATCTAACAACATTTTTGCACTGACTTCGCCCGTGTAAGCACCTGACTCATGCTCTGAAACATCCTGCGCACCTAAGTGCAACTTACTTGCCTTAAGCAACTCAGAAGCTAACGGTATATATACGTGCGGCGCGCAAACGGCGACATCACAATTTACCGATTCAATACCATTTGCAACTGCTTCAACCAACTCAGCTACAGATTGTTTTGAACCGTTCAGTTTCCAATTACCTGCAATCAATATTTCACGCATTGGACAAGCCTGTTTGTGTGTGAATTAACAGAATCGCGAGAGGTTAAACTGACTGGGCAGATAAATCAAATAATTCCGTTTGTTTTGAAGTAAAAATATTTTAAAAAAAATCAAAATAGGGCTTTACCAAATATCACAAACTGAGTATTCTTCTGCCTTCACAAAATTAGTCCGGAGAAGTGGCCGAGTGGCTGAAGGCGCTCCCCTGCTAAGGGAGTAAACGGTTTATCCCGTTTCGAGGGTTCGAATCCCTCTTTCTCCGCCAAATTAATTTTGAGTGTGACGAATGTTTTTGATTTATCCATTGACATCAATTATAGATACATTCATCATTCGCGGCCTTGAAAGCACGCGCTGGTAGCTCAGTTGGATAGAGTACCTGGCTACGAACCAGGGGGTCGGGAGTTCGAATCTTCCCCAGCGCGCCATTTCATGCCTCAGACACTTCAAGTCTAAAGTATTATAAGTACACTTACCTATACCGTACTATTGGCTTAAGCATGCCAATTTAAATCTCTCAGCCTAGTTAAGTCTCCAAAACCTAAGCCACAACGAATACCCTCGCATTTAGACAACCAGTCATGTCTACCGCAGATAATAATCAAGATAAATCTCGATACACATCAGCGTAGATTGCAAAAAAGCCGATAAGATCAAACATCTCACCGGCATTTATTAAGCATTAGACCCACGCTCCCGAGCCTAAATTAGCGTTTTATCAGGCTTAGAACAATCCGTCAATCTGGCCTTCTGCATTCAAGTGAATGTGATCAGCAGACGGTACACGTGGCAAACCAGGCATCGTCATAATGTCACCACACACAACCACAATGAACTCAGCACCGGCTGATAAGCGCACTTCACGTACCGGTACACCGTGCCCCGTTGGCGCACCCATCAAGCTAGGATCTGTTGAAAAGCTATACTGAGTTTTGGCCATACACACTGGGAAGTGACCGTAGTCTTCTTGCAAACGCGCAAACTGATCACGCACCTTCTTATCAGCAATCAACTCATCAGCGCCGTATAGTGTCTTAGCGATGTGCTCAGCCTTATCCCAAAGTGGCATATCGTCTTCGTACAAGTATTTGAAGTCGCCTTCATCAGCATCTGCAAGCGCAGCAATGTGAGTCGCAAGGTCTTCAGTACCAGCACCACCATCGCTCCAGTGAGTGCATTTGAATGCTTTAACACCTTTGCTTTCGCAGAAGTCTTTAATAGCCTGATGCTCAGAGTCCGCATCTGTCACAAACGAGTTGATCGCAACAGTGACTGGAACGCCGAAATTAGCTAGGTTCTCAATGTGACGACCCAAATTTGCACAACCATCAACAACGGCTTGAGTATTCTCAGGCCCTAGATCTGTCTTCGGTACGCCACCGTGCATCTTAAGCGCGCGAACTGTAGCAACGAGTACAACAGCAGCTGGTGTTAAACCACCTTTACGACATTTGATATCTAAGAACTTCTCAGCACCAAGGTCAGCACCGAAACCAGCCTCTGTCACAACGTAGTCTGCAATCTTAAGTGCAGTCTTGGTTGCAATAACTGAGTTACAACCATGAGCAATGTTAGCGAAAGGACCACCGTGAATAAACGCAGGATTATTTTCTAGCGTCTGTACTAGGTTAGGCATGAACGCATCTTTCAACAAAACAGTCATTGCGCCTTGGCCATTCATTTCGCTAGCCAATACTGGCGTCATGTCACGCGTGTAACCCACAACGATATTACCGATACGACGTGTCAGATCTTCAAGATCAGTTGCTAGACAGAAGATCGCCATGATCTCAGAAGCAACCGTGATATCAAAACCAGTCTCACGCGGTGTACCGTTAAATGGACCACCTAAGCCCGTAACAATGTTACGTAGTGTGCGGTCATTCATATCAACCACACGACGGAAAGCAATGCGGCGAGGGTCTAAGCCAGACTTGTTTTCCCAATGAACATGGTTATCCATCAACGCTGCTAGCAAGTTATGCGCAGCACCGATTGCGTGGAAGTCACCTGTGAAGTGAAGATTGATATCTTCCATTGGAACAACCTGAGCGTAACCACCACCCGCTGCGCCACCCTTCATGCCAAAACAAGGGCCTAAGCTTGGCTCACGAATACAAATGGCTGCTTTCTTGCCGATGCGGTTTAAACCGTCACCCAAACCAACTGTTGTAGTCGTCTTACCTTCTCCTGCTGGCGTCGGTGAAATAGCCGTAACCAAAATCAATTTTCCGTCAGTATTACCCTGAACAGATTTAATGTATTCTTGGCTTACCTTCGCTTTAGTGTGACCATATGGCAGTAATTCCTCATACGGAATACCAAGCTTCTCACCAATTTCACCGATGGGTTGCATCGTTGCTTCACGCGCTATTTCGATATCACTTTTATAAGTTGTCATGCTCTCTTCCTGAACAAAAAATGAGGCCATATCAGGTGATAAAGCCACTTGGTCAATTCGAACTGATGGGATCACCAATCCATTAAATTATTTACGAATTCATACAAAATTATTAAAGGCAAGTATCTATAAGCCTCTAGAATATTTGTGGCAATAATGGGATAGTCTTTAATAACTTGCAAGGACTTTTACCAATATCTATTCGGTAGTATGTTATCCTAAAAACACAGGCGTTTACCTACGTATTATTAGGTACTTAAGACGCATTACAGAGGCGCCAAAACAAAGATTTCAATTCTTATGAGACCTATATTACTTGTCGCAAACACACCTTCAGAAAATGCTTTAATACTGCGTAATGCAGTACAACGAGGCATTGAAGAAAGCGACCATACTATTATCGTTAAACCACCTATGGAAACGCATGCAGATGACGTACTGTCCTGCAGCGCCATTATTATTGGCACCACAGAAAACTTCGGTTACATGAGTGGGCAGATTAAAGATTTCCTTGAACGCATCTACTACCCATGCTTGAACAACACAGATGCCCTGCCTTGGGCACTTTATATCAAGGCAGGATTGGACGGTACGGGCGCTACACGTAGTGTTGAGAAAATTGTCAAAGGACTAAAGTGGAAAGCCGCTCAGGAACCCTTGCTATTAAAAGGTGCTTTTAAGGATAAGTTTATTGGTAAGAGTGAAGCCCTCGGCGCAGGTATGGCCGAGGGCTTAAAGCTAGGAATATTCTGAGGCTAGATCAGCAACTGTTCGCAACTGGTTATTGCGGGGACAAAGGCAATGGAGTTCCGTTAATCAACAACTGCCCATCGGTTATCTGCAACTCTGCTATAAACTTCTCGTCTTTCAATGTGACAAACTCAGCAGCCATAATCTGAATCATTGGAGTGAGCCCTGCCTTATCCGTAATCCCTTTACTCAATGACACATTTCCACGACCGACAAGCAAAGGCATAATCGTACTTGGCGATGGCTGCGCTAATAGCTGCATCATTTGTGCCGCGTCAAGATTCACGCCAGGCTTAAAACCAGTATCAATGTCAGCAATCAAGTCACCTTCAGCAGTCTTCGCTTGCACATTCAGATGGGTCGAAGCTGCGTTGTTTGCCAGCGACTGAATGAGCTCAAACACCTTCGTCTGCATTGCATCAGCCACCTTACTCTGATCAGACTCTGCAACTAAATCAGAAACTAGCTGTTGATACTCAGTCACAACTTTAAGTGGTATCGCTTTGAAATCAAGATCAATTGCCGCGGTCTGAACATCCACAGGAGAACGCATAACATCCATCAAACTTGAGTCTAGCGTGCCTTTATAGCTTACTGACATATTCAAATCGTCATTTTGCCCTTGCTCCAATTTAGTGCCAAACGTTAACTCAGGAAGCTTTATCGGAGTTGTTGATGCTTCAGGATTAGTAATCACTAAATCAGTCAGGCTTAACTGACCATCACCCAGCATCAACTGTGCACCCCTAGCTTTCTCGTAGTCACCAGCTACTGTCATTTTTTTCAATGCGATGTTAATACCTTCACCCATGGTAGCCTCGATAACACCGCTATCAGCCTCATAGCTACCCACCTGCTTTTCACTATCACCTTTTCCACTGAACTTCATTTCAAAAGGTTTTAATGTGAGCACATTGGACTGGTCAGTGCTGCTTAACATCAGCTGCTTGATACTAAGATCTGCCGTAAAGGTTGCTCGGTTCTGTACATGGCTATTACTGTTGATGGTTGCACCGGCAAAATCGACCGCATCGCCCTCTTCACTAACATACTTGATTGGCGCTACTGTAACTGTCTCAGTTAATGCCTGAGAAAAATCAACAACCCCTTCAACCGTTATCGTATCGGCATTAATCGCCTCTGGCAGATCTAACCCAGATAGATCAGGACGTGAAATAATTCTCGCCAAACCAAAACCTGCATCACCAAGATAAGGCCCATGTTTAATATCTGTATTAAAGGGTATTTTAAATTCCTTACTTTCACCGGCAACAGCCGCTACCGCAATTGTCAGAACGCCAGTTGCTTTTGAATTTAAATAGCCCTTTTCATAGCTATTAATCGTTAAACCGCCACTTTGAATCTGCGAATTAGACTGGGCAAGCTCAGACAACTGCTGATTGCCCTTTTCAACAAGCTGCTGGCTAGTTTTTTCAATTTGGGAACCAATTAAGAAAGGACTTGCCGCTATAGCAGCTATTACCAGTAAAACTAGTGCAATTAGGATTTTTTTCATTAGTAGATATAAATTGATTAGATAGGATACTGACTCTATAGCGGGCAAGATTAAACGTCAAGCTGACAAAAAGACATCTTTTTAACCATTTATCCGCTTAAAGTACACGCTTAGTGTTATTTCTAGATTACTTGACGACCTACCGTAACAAAAGGCTTGTGTAGCTGAATCTCTTCAACAGTGAGTCCATTAAGCTCATAGGGAAATACTAGCCAATTTTGTGTCACATACAATGAGAAATCGGGTTGCAAACCTGTTTTATCATGAGACGGACGGTGCCATAACGCCGCCACTTTAACCTCATTAGGCATATTTCGCTTCAAATGGCTTTTCAAACGACTAATCACAGCAGTCACGTTTCGTCCGGTACTAAGCACATCATCAACGATTAACAAGCGATCTTCTGCATTTAAAGTTTCCAATAGGTATTGTGTGCCGTGCACACGAATTTTTGGATCAGGAACATCTAAAGTCTCCTGATAATGAGAGAGCCCCTGATAGGAAGTACGCAACGCAATATGGTCCGTTTCAACACCCAAAGTTTGCAGACACTCCTGAACATAAATACCAATCGTGCTGCCGCCGCGCCAAAGCCCAACAATAAAGGTCGGACGGAAACCGCTTGAGTAAATCGCTGCACCCAATTTAAAAGAGTCCAGAATTACCGATTGTTCGTTCAGAAATTGTTTTTCCACTATTAACTCACCCATCTCATTTATTAGCATTCATAAAGGCTTGCGCCTAACTGGAATACGCGACAATATAACCGATTAGCAATCATACCGTCGAACCTAGCGTAATATTTATGAGCAAAGTCTATCTGAGTGCCCAAGGATTACTTGAAGATTCATTTGCTTTGGCTAAGCAAGTGCTTGACAGCGGCTTTGAACCAACCTTCATTATCGCTATTTGGCGTGGTGGCGTGCCGATTGGCATTGCGGTGCAAGAGTACTTGGAATATCACGGCATATCGACTAACCATATCGCTATTCGTACCGCCTCTTACAGTGGTATTGATCAACAAGCACGTGAAGTAAAAGTCTCTGGCCTCAATTACTTAGTCAAGCATGTTAAGCACGATGATCGCTTATTAATTGTTGACGATGTATTCGATACAGGCCGCTCGGTAGAAGCAATTATCAATGAGTTGCGTGGCAAGGCCCGACTTAATACGCCCGAGCAAATTCGCATTGCTGTGCCTTATTACAAGCCCAGTCGCCGTCAAACAGAATTAGCACCTGATTTTGTGATTCATGAAACAACTGATTGGTTAAAATACCCGCACTCTCTGGAAGGGCTAAGCCCTGAAGAAATGCAAGAACATCGCCCTGAAATTTATGAAATTATCAAAGATCACTTGTCCTGTCAGTGAGTCGCACTAAAAAAATCAATAATTTCTTACAAAAAATGTTTATTTATCATCCAAAATAAAATAAGATGCGGCCACTCATTAAGCAATCTAGTGCTTAAGCTAATAATATTAACCATTAAACTGGCATATCTAGAGCATACCAAGCTCGGATAAGACTTTTACGAACCCTCAACCTATCGGCACAGACGATCATTTCTCCTAAAAGAGAATACTGATCTGATAACGTCCGATACCGCTACGATTAACTAATCGTAATGTAGCCTTGCTACAATTTGTACAACGCCAACCCGCGCTATTTATAGCAGCACTCACGCTAGTTTGTGGATGATTTCGCAAATTCATTAACTTTCTTTAAGTATAAATTTTGATCATTTATCAATAAGGTTGATTGCCTGAGATAACCAAAATCTATACCCCAAATTTTTACAATCTCAGAATAACCAGGGAGCAACCCATGAACTACCATATTGCCTGTTCATCCGCCATTTTGTGTTCGTTTCTAGCCACTGGCTGTTCGACAACGACTATCAATCAAACCGAGAAGGTAACAACAACCGCCGAGGCCTACACAAGCTACGTCAATCAATTACTCGACGAAACGAAAACACGAGTTATTGATATGGACACCAAGCAGCTCGTGATAAGTCGATCGAATGATAATAGGAAAGAAAATGAGAAAAAGCTAGCTCAGAAAAACCGCGCCTTAGATGAATGGGTCACTGTAGCCAATCAGCTGCAAGAGCAAAACTCGTTACTGCAAAAGTACTTTAGCGCACTCCAGCTTTTGATCGAGGCGCCATCTGGGAACAGCATGAGTCAGCCGCTTAGTAATATCAGCAATTCTATCAGCAAGATTAATCAAACTGAAGCTGACCGGCGAGGTGAAATTTACAGAGATCGTACATTAACACCTAGTCAAGTAGGAAATGTTGCAGGCCTGAGTGAAACGCTGATAAGTAGTCATTATGCCGCCAAGGTCAAGCAAGTGTTAATACGGGATCGTAATATTATTGATAAACAGATCGCGCTGCATGAACAACAACTAGGAATGCTTGCATCGATGTATAAACGTCGCACCCGACTGGACAATGCAGAACATTATGCCAATAACGTGCTGGGGCCTTACAGAGGTGTAACACCAGAGAGTGGATATGACCCAGGAAGCTGGTCGCAAGCTCGTAACCAGTGGTTTAAACGCAAGAAGGAATTGACTGAGTTTGATGATGCAAAAGATGCCGGAAAAGCTTTTAGGGAAGCATGGCGGGATATTTTGCAAGGCAAGAAAGATATTGGGGCAGTCAAGGCAATTTTAGGTGAGGCTAATAATTTGGTGGGTAATGCCTATCAACTACATGACTCTTATCATAACCCACCACAACACAATATATACGTGGTACCTCAAGTACCGCAGTAACAAAATAACGGGAGAGATACTAATGGCTAAATTTACCGAAAAAGCAATTCAAGTTTTTGAAGATACCTACTTCAAAATCATCTCAAAGCCGACAATGGATTTGGATGCAGCTGGATTGAAAGAACGCGCTGAGGTAGTGCATGACATGTCGCTGAAAATGATCAAGATGGAAACGGCTAACTTACTAGAATTACAGGTGGCATTTGCAGCTGAACACGATAACGTAGAACAAGCACTTAAGACACTAGAAGAAGCAACAAAAGCAAACACTGATTATTTGACTCTGTTGCAGAGTGCTGACTATGCTTTGCAGATCATGGATAACTTTTTCTTACTGTTAATGTAAGCGATAGCATGGAAGTCCGGGCTTAGTACCCCCGGACTTTTCATAACCATCCAGATATCATTTAACTTTAATAAACCAAGCTTCCATTATCAGCCCGCTTAAACACACGTCCTGTAATTCGCCGCAAACCTAACAATACGCCCTCCTCTACTTGCTGAAAACGCTGCTGCTCATTGGCATTAGGCAAGTGGCGATCACAACCATTTACTTTAGAAAATAGCCGCGTCGGCCAATATCGACCTCCACGGTTGACCCAACTTATTGAACCATATCCGCAGGCCTGCTGGTTGCCCTCGCTGAGATGATAATTATAAAGTCGCGTTTGTAACTGCTTATAGCCGCCAGCCGCTTCATCGATGACTTGCACTACTCCTGCCGACTCCATCAGCACCTGATAGCGACCTTGTGCATTGCGTTGCAACAACCAAACGTGTGAATCTGGCTCCCGAGAACGTTGATAACTACCCGTTAGGCAAATGCTCACAGGCGCTGAGATCAGCCATCCTTGTGATTGGCTGTGCTCATTTAACGACAGCTCAACGCCTACAAACGGACAGTTATTCAACTGACCGCGCTGATGCGCTGCCTGCACATCGTTAAAAACCGCACGAAATGGATTGATCGTCTGGTCAGAAAACAGAGCTGCTTTTAGAGAATCAGGAATAGGCTTAAATACACCCCTGACTGTCTGACCTGAAACCGCTTGTTTATTGGCATATAAACTGACGCGATCATGATAGCTATTATTTCTAAAAGACACCGATACACTCATTTTGTACCAGTTATTGCCAAGATCATACAAAGGTTCTGCTGATGTCATTGTGGGGGCGCTCAATAACAAAAACGCCATTAAACCAAAAAAATAGGCAGATGGGTTAGTCTTTTGCTTAAGCATCATGCTTTAGTCCCCACTTGTTGCATCAGACTATTCCATGCACGTGGGATTTCATGCGGCCAATCACCGAGTCGCCTCACTCGAGCATAAGTCGCAGGATAAAGCGACTGTAGCTTTGGCAGATCCACATCATGCCAATAGGTTGCAGTACCGCGGCTAACTCGCGGTTTGACGCTCCTCAAGTCGTTGAGAACCTGATCGCCTTCAATCTTCTCATATTCATAGTAGCCTTCATCACCTTCTGAGAGTCCCTGCTTATTTGAAAAACTAAGAACTTTAATATTCGCACCACCCCCAATACGCAAAGGATACAATGTAGCTTTTGGTGAAGGGCCAGCGTCCGCAGCAGTAATATAGTTACCACTAATCTTGCCACTTAACATACCTGCAATTGCGATTGTATGAGCACCTGCCGTACTAATGCGGTTATTGATAATATGTAAGTTGCGAAATGAGCCATCGCTAGCAAAGATTCCTTGCAAAGCGCCTTGGGATTCAATGGTATTACTCCGCAAGGTGACATGACTCATGGTTGCCCCCATAAACTGATTCACCGATGCGCTCTTTGGAATCAACTGCAATCCATCACGATGAGCTAATTGATCAAAGTATTTTACGTCATGGCGCAAACCTGCCTCTTCATTTCGCTCATTAATTTGATCCACTAGCAGATTAAACTCATACGAAAAATCAGAATCGACAGCGCCGTCAAAAATACTGATATTCTTAAGCATGATTGGGTCTCCAGCGCTCTCCCCGCCCTGAGTATGCAACATCAGGAAGTCGCGAATAAAGAAGTCACTATTCTTCACTTTAGATAGACCACTCGACTTTCTAACATGATGTAACGGATGATTAAGTCCGCGCTTCATCGCCTCATAAGCAGGCTCATGACCTTCCTGAAGTGTCGACACTGATTTGAGCAGGAACGTCAGAATCGCATTGTGCGCTAAATCTTGGTTCTGATTTTTTCTGAAAACAGCTGCTGCCGTCAAAATTAATGCTTCTTCATCCCTTGAATTGAAATTGAAAGTATCGCTGCTGGTCGTAGTAGTTTCCGCCAGCTCCTCTACACCTGTATTTAAAACATCAGGACCTAGTACTACTGCCACTCCAGAATCAGCCACCTCAAGATCTTGAGCTTCAAATGATTCTGATTCAGCAACAAGGTGATCAGCTTCAAAATAAATATTTTCGCCTCGATAGGTAACAAAAAGACGAATACGATACTCCTTGCCATCCCAAGGCGTAATATCAATTTGCGGACGGTTCAGTCCTTTCACCCGAATAGGGAAAGCATCGTTGAATTCAACTTGCCAATAGAAATAAGCATTATGCATTCCTTGAAATTCGCAGATGGAATACAACTTGGTACCGCTTCTTATCTTTGTAATAGCAGTATTGTCTACCTTCGGTAGATTGATGGATGTAGCGATGAAACGTGCCATTTAAGCCCCCATGTTTCATAAGTCGATAATTGACTATCGATGGTTGCGGCTAGCTAATTTATATTATTAATTAAAGCTGCTTTTGCTAGCCATTGGGGTAAACATTAGATTAAACACTTGTGTGATGCTAATACGATTGGCTGTAATTAGATCAACGGTATTTAATGAGCCTCTGTCATGAAATAAGATTGTGATCTCTGGGGCCGTTATCCAATTACAAGAGTGGTTCAAATCATTGAAAGGCAACGCCTTATAAGACTTCGTTATAGATATCAGCCTTAGCATAGTTTTGGGATATTTCGCTGAATGACTTATTCACTAGTAAAGATTCATGCTGCCTATATATGGCAGGCATGGACAAAAACAGCAGGTTAAAGCTTAATCGACTGCAGAATCCAATGCTCGCTTAGCATGCTCTTTCTCTTCTTTTTGTACTTCGCCTAGTTCGGTACCGTCAAGCTTAAAGCGTGGACCGCCTCGTATGACATTTTGAAGATAATTTTTATTATTAGTATGGCGATGCAATAGCTTTTTGACCGCCCTCTTACTTATTTCAAAGTTTTTGGCATCAAGAAACTCTGAAATTTGATCATCGATACCAATCGCTAAAGGGCGGCGTCGGCGCCAGACTGAAAATGTTTCTGCCAAGATGCGCTTGAGCTCACGTGACTGGCGCTCAGAAGGAGAAAGCTGGCTATTTTTTTCCGCCTTCTTCTGAGCCAGGGACTTCATTTTGATGACGCGTTTGCGGCCACGCGTAAATTCTTTAACCTCTTCGCCGCTTGGCCCAGATGGTTTAATAACCTCGGAAACAGCTTTATCCTCTGATGGTGTAGCCTGTTCCTGTTTTGGCTTCACTTTACGCTTAAGTGAAAGTGTCTTGCGCGGTTTAACATCCGTCATTTTTTGTATCCCGAATCTTGGATTCCAATACTTAATAAGTTGAGTGTACCAAACTTTTTGTTCACTTCATCTGATAGATCGTTAATTATAAGGGATTAGTGGACTCAAAAGGCACATTTAAGCATCAGTATGAAATTCTTAGATAGCATAAAGAAGGGCGGGAGTTTCTATTATTAAGATATAGCCAACTAAAACGGGCTGCAAAACTTACTTTACAACCCGCCCAAAATTGGCGGAGAAAGAGGGATTCGAACCCTCGGTAGGCTATTAACCTACACACGCTTTCCAAGCGTGCTCCTTAAGCCACTCGGACACTTCTCCGTAGATATTCCAATCGCAAAACAGTGAAACTATCTTTTAACCAGTATTACGCATTCGTTCTACTGGAGTCATGATCTATTAACAAGCTGATCACCAAGGTGCGGCAGATTACCGCAATTTTAATACTATGACAAGTCGATCTCTTGTGCCGTCAACTCACGCCACTTACCCCGTACCAAATCAGGATCTAACTCAATATGAGCAATAGCTTCGCGATGTAGGCCAACTACCTCGTTACCGACCGCCTCCAGCATCCTTTTTACCTGGTGGTAACGACCTTCAGAGATATTAAGATTGATGAGATTGGGTTGGAGAATTTCTACGCTAGCGGGTTTTGTTATTTTTTTCTCACCCTCAAGCATAATACCCTGCTCTAGCTGCTGCTGTTCTTCAGCAGTTATCGGTTCTGCCAAAGTCACTCGGTAGCGCTTGGTATGTTCATGCTTGGGGGACGTCAATCGATGCGACCATTGACCATCATCTGTTGCTAGGATTAGACCGGTAGTATCTCGATCTAAGCGACCTGCCACATGCAATTGCTCGCGACGAGGCACTGACAAATAATCGAAGACGGTTAATGAATTCTTGTCCTTATTAGCACTGACGCAGCCAACAGGCTTATTTAGCATATAATAACGCGGCTTCGGCTCAGTAATACGAGTACCTAAATAAATAACCTCGTTAGAGTCATCTACTTTCAGTGTGCCTTTAACAGCAACAATACCATCAACTGAAACATCGCCGCCACGTATTGCTTTAACAGCCTGAGAACGCGTCAAGTTTGACGCGTTGCTCAATAACTTATCCAAGCGCACCGGTCAGATATCGTAAGGGTTACGCATGATCATTGTATGATCACGATCTGGCCCCGTTGAAATAATATCAACCGGTGTTTCCAGCAACTCTGCCATTCTTGCTAAATAACGCTGTGCATTTTCAGGCAACTCATCGTAAGACGTTGCACCGAATGTATTACTTTGCCAACCAGGCATCGTTTCATAAATAGGTTTACAACGTGCAAATGCTGCTGCACCTGCCGGTGGGACCTTAACCGTTTTACCATCGAGTTCGTAAGCGGTACAGATGTTTATTTCTTCAAGGTCATCCATCACATCGAGCTTGGTGACACAAAGGCCACTAATACTGTTAATACGCATCGCACTAGACAGCGCAACAGTATCTAACCAACCACAACGACGTGGACGGCCGGTGGTTGCACCAACCTCTTGACCTTTAATGGCAATAGCCGTACCCACATCATCAAATAATTCCGTCGGAAACGGCCCAGCCCCAACACGCGTTGTATAGGCTTTTGTGATTCCAAGGATATAGTCGAGATCACGCGGCCCCACACCACTTCCAGTGGAGGCACCACCTGCTGTGGTATTCGACGAGGTTACGTAAGGATAAGTACCATGGTCGATATCTAGCAGTGAACCCTGTGCGCCTTCAAACATGACATTTTCGCCGCTACGACGAAGCTCATGCAAGCGAGTGGGAATGTCAGCCATCATTGGCTTAGTACGTTCAACGTAAGCCAATGTATCAGCTAAGACAGTGTCATAATCTAGAGGCTCAGCTTTGTAATAGTGCTGCAATGCGAAGTTATGGTACTCCATCACGGATTTAAGTTTTTCAGCGAATTTAGCTTCGTCTAGCAAGTCACCTAAACGGATTCCACGCCTTGCCGCTTTATCTTCGTAAGCTGGGCCGATACCACGTCCTGTCGTACCAATCGCTTTATTCCCGCGAGCAGCTTCACGAGCTGCATCTAATGCCGCGTGATAAGGCAAGATTAGTTGGCAGGAAACAGAAAGCTTCAGGCGCTCCATAACAGGAACCCCTTCAGATTCGAGCATATCGATTTCTTTGAGCAGAGCTTCTGGCGATAAAACCACACCGTTACCAATCATGCATTCCACATTTTCACGCAATATACCCGATGGAATCAGATGCAAAACGGTCTTTTCACCTTTGATGACTAAGGTATGTCCTGCGTTATGCCCACCTTGGAAACGAACCACGCCACTAGCGTTTTCCGTCAATAGATCGACTATCTTGCCTTTCCCTTCATCACCCCATTGGGTGCCCAGTATTACGACAAACTTACCCATCTCAACTCTCTCTAAGTCAAACTCATTCTGTTTAAATTACGCTGCAGCAATAATCTGCCACTTACCTGATTTTTTCTCGATGATACGATTGCAACCTTGAGCGCTTGCTGCAACTTTATCGGTTGCTACTAATTGGCGAATGACAATCTCACCATCTGCTCTCAATTGATTGATTAACGCTGAAAGCTCAGCATCATCAGCAATCGGCGCTAATACTCCATTGCGTTCGATTGATCCATCGGAATCGGATGCTTTAGCGGCAGTCGTTTCAAGCGCTAACAACGTTCTTAGGTTACAACTAAAACCTGTCGCGGGTCGTGCATTACCAAAGTTTTCACCTATGCCATCATAGCGCCCACCTCGTGCTACTTCTCGCCCGTTTTCTGGAATGTAAGCAGCATAGACGATGCCCGTGTGGTAGGCATAACCCCGCATTTCTGCAAGATCAATATTAATCGCTATCGATGGGTACGCCTTAGCCAGCTTATTGATGAGTAATTTCAGGTAATCTAAAGCCTGCAAAACCTCCTCGCCGCCTAAGCTGAGTTTCTTTGCAGCTTCACGCTCTAGCAAATTCACTTCACCATGAAGCAGCGGGACTGCCCGCAACATATCGCATGTCACTTCATCAAAATTGGAGTCCTTCAACCAGCTTTCAATTTCAGGTAGTGATTTTCGTTCGAGCTGATCAAGATAGACCGATTCTTGCTTGGCAGATAACCCTACCTTAGACATTAAGGCTCGCAGTATTCCGACATGGCCAAGATCCAATACAATCTTTGTTGCACCAGCGGACTGTAAGGTCTCAACCATCAGCGATATCACTTCAAAATCACTTTCAATCCCAGCATGACCAAATAACTCTGCACCCACTTGAATCGGTGAGCGTGACCCACCCGCTACTTCACTATGCGTGCGCAGCACTGATCCGATGTAGCAAAGTCGATTTGGTTGACCCGGCAATAATGACATTCGATGCGAATCAATACGCGCAACCTGCGGCGTGATATCCGCTCGCACTCCCATCATCCGACCATTTGTTTGATCAGTGAGTTTGAAGGTTTGCAGATCGAGCTGTGAACCCATGGCAATACTGAGAGATTCCAAGTACTCGACCAAAGGTGGCATTACAAAGCGATATCCCCAACCACGGTACAGATCGAGCAGCTTTCTGCGCATTGCTTCAAGCGACTCTGCTTCATCGGGGAGTGATTCGTTAATTCCGTCGGGAAGTAACCAATATTTCATGTCAGGCGATTCTCGTGAGGCATTAAATCAAAAAGAGTAATATTAACCCCGCAACCATACTGCCGAGACCCATTAGTCGTAAAGACTTTTCCGGCATTTCCATCACAGATTGATACACTTCTTTTAATTTGGAAGGGGCTAGGAAGGGCAAAAGGCCTTCAATAATGAGTACCAACGCAAGAGCGGCTAAAAGATCGTTCCAGTTTACATTCACTTCTAACGGCTCTTGAGTTGGTTTTCAGAGATTTATCGAGATTATTACTGCGCTTTCTGCTTAAAGTAGCGGAAGAACTCAGAGTCAGGATCCATAACCATTACATCACCTGATTTTCCCATCGATTTTCGGTAAGCCTCAAGGCTACGATGGAAGGAGTAAAACTCAGAATCTTTAGTATAAGCTTCTGCGTAGATATCTGTTGCTTGAGCATCACCCTGACCGCGAATTTTCTCCGCAGCGCTGTAGGCATCTGCTTCGATAATTACAGAATCACGATCCGCTGCTGCTTTGATTCTTTCCGCTTCTTCACGTCCGCGTGCACGGAAGTCCTGTGCAACTCGCTCACGCTCAGAGCGCATCCGGTTAAATACCGACTCACTCACTTCTTGTGTGAAATCAATCGCGCTAACACGAACGTCAACAATCGACACACCTAACTGGTTAGCTGCTTCATTAGACTTAGTCTGTAGGCCTTCCATGATTTCATCGCGTTCACCCGAGATTGCTTCTTGGATGGTGCGTTTTGAGAACTCATTACGCAAACCGTCTTTCATGATGCTTTCCAAACGATTTTGAGCACGTCGAATGTCACCACCTGTAGAACGGTAAAACTTACCCGTCTCAGAGATGCGCCACTTAACAAAGAAGTCTACCTGTACGTATTTCTTCTCGTTCGTTAAGAATCTCTCTGGTTGAGCATCCAAGTTTAAAATTTGTGATGAAAAGGTTTGAACTCGGTTTAAGAAAGGCCATTTAAAATGCAAACCGGGTTCAATGTTTTCTTCGATGATTTCACCGAAACGGAATTTGATTCCAGTTTCGCGCTGATCAACCACATAGGCAGAGCTAAGAATTAACACCAACACCGCGGCGATTAAAATTAAAATGGGGTTTTTCATTGTCTGCTCTCCCTAGCTGAATCACGGAGCGTTCTAACAGGAAGGTTCTTCGCTCGATCCGCAGCATTGCTCATGGCACTGGCAACGCCTGCTCTAACTTCAGCGCTATTACTGTCAGAACGGGCATTACCTTGTAGCTTGTCTAATGGCAAGTACAGCATATTGTTTCCTGATTTGGAGTCAATCATCACCTTAGAGCTAGACTCTAGTACCTTCTCCATCGTTTCAAGGTAGAGACGTTCTCTGGTGACATCCGGAGCTTTTTTGTAAGCAGTAGACAGTTGCTCGAAACGAGAAGATTCACCCTGTGCCTTTGAAATTGCTTGGCTACGGTAGGCGGTGGCATCTTCAATGATACGCGCGGCTTTACCACGAGCATTCGGTACGACTTGGTTCGCGTAAGTTTCCGCTTGGTTCTTAAATCGGTTCTGATCTTCGCGTGCGCGGATGGCGTCATCAAACGCATCTTTAACTTCTTTAGGCGCTTCAGCATCAGTCACGTTGACTTTCATAATATCGATGCCTGACTTATAGTCATCTAGGACACGCTGCATGATTAATAGAATATCGGGTGCCATTTTTTCACGATCCGCACCAATAATAGAATCCATCGTCGTACGACCAACCACTTCGCGAACAGCGCTACGCATCACGTTGTATACGGTTGCTATCATCTGATTACTTTCATAATCAGGGAGAAATACGTTGAACAGATAGTTTTCAGGGTTTTTAATTCTGTACTGCACATTCACTGCGATAGAGATAATGTTCTCATCTTTAGTCAGCATGTGTGTACTACCGCTAGCGTCACGAGCGGTACGACTGCGATCCACATCAACCTTTTCAACCTTGTCGATAGGATAAGGCATGTGCCAATGTAGTCCCGGCATAGTTGTCTGGTGATATTCACCAAACCGAAGTTCAACACCACGCTCAGCAGAGTCGACAGTGTAAATACCTGTAGCGAGCCAAGCGATAAGAGCAACCGCACCAAGCCCTATAGCGACGCTTTTATTAATGCCAGAGCCGCCGCTACCTGTACTATTATCATCTCCGTCGCCATTGCCTGAAGACCGGCCACCAAACAATTGACCTAGTTTATCATTCATTTTCTGAATGGCATCTTCGATCCCATCGGACGAATTTCCACGTGAAGGCTTGTTGCTCCACGGATCTTTATCTTTGTTTCCACCTGGTTCATTCCAAGGCATGTATTAACTCCGTCTATTCGGTTGAACTGGCCTGAGCCTGAATTTCAACTATATGGGCAAAATTCAAAAAATCAAAGCGGGTGATTGTAAGCTGCTGAGTATTTTCAGGCAACGTCTTAAGCAAATTACTTGATGGATGACCACTCAGGGTGCATCCCTAATTCATTCAACGCTTGCCTAAGCAGTACTGATCCTGGTTCGGACTGGTGCCAAGTTGACGCGCCTGAGGGGTGAGGAAGGGGAATCAAAGTACACATCTGACCCGCGATTTCTTGCTCAAACCGTTGGCCTATCACTTCAGTAAGTTTTTTAACGGGCAGGAACTGAGAGATCGCCAACTTGCCCACCAAGATAATTAATCGTGGTTGCAATAATGCAAACTCTGCATCCATCCAACGCTTGCAAGTCGCTATTTCATCACGATCAGGCACCCTATCGCCACCTTTGGGTTTCTTTCCCGGAAAACAACGACAGACTGAGGCAATATAAACCGACTGCCTAAACACTGTTTCGCTGACACCTTGGCTAGCAAACCATTTAAATAAAGTCTTGCCAGCTGTCCAGCCAAAAGGTTTTCCTATAACACCTTC
>Ga0209828_1000423_pt1 | contig 40733 bp, 31 predicted proteins | sample MaitaG_FD_187429 | JGI IMG/M metagenome (GOLD analysis project Ga0209828, IMG submission 187429) | Marine algal microbial communities from Maine, USA - Maine_Asex2 metaG (SPAdes) (version 2) | ecosystem: Host-associated > Algae > Red algae > Unclassified | place: Maine, USA | collected 2015-01-05
AAACCCGGGTCGTTCCCTTCTAGACTCGCAAGTCTGCTCGGTCCCGCTGCGCGTGACTGGCCTACGGCCACCTTCCAGGCAACTCACGCAAAGGGGGGTTGCTCACTTTGTTCGCGGAATTGTTCGCGCTGCTCACGGGTATTAGCTCACTTTGTTCGCGGTATTATGGTGTCATGGAGTTTTTAAAAATTCTGTGACGAAAATTAAAAAACAAGAATTCAATTCGGATAAAAATTGTTTTTGAACAAGATTAAATGGATTTAAAGAATGTGCAAGATTAATGGATTTGACATATTAAAGTGCGCGGCTTGATCCTCACAAGAGGGTGCGGGGGCCGGCATTCGAGTATGGCATTTGAGGATCTTTATTTTTTCTTTCTTTTTTATCAAGAAAAAGAAAAACGTTAATCGAAAAGAAAAAAGAATATCCTATTTAGCAACCATCAATACTTTGTAATCCATTCTTTAAATTTCTTGAATACTGTTCAAAAAAGGCAAACAGAAAAAACACCTCTAAATAATTATAAAACCTAGAACTCCTTAGAACTTTCGGCTGCGCTCAAGACAAGTCCTTTTAATCCTGTTTAAAAACTATAGGCAGATGGCATAAGCACTTCGTACCTAATTAAGATCTCACATTTATAAAACCCTTGCCATAGGCAAATTCCATTATTACCGTAATACCATTCCTTCACCTTGTTCTACCCTCCAATCAGTCGGGGAACCATTGGATTGTGAATTGTAACCATCATCCATAGCGCGTTGCATGATTCAGTTCCTGCGCCTATGAGTGCATTGGCATAGTCGGGACTAAATAAAAAACGCCAGCTCCGCGAAGAGCTGACGTGAATAATCAAATCTTACCTTAAAATTTATGGTAATAACACTTGGCTTACGACATGGACTACTCCATTATTTGCCTGTACATCTATTACGTTCTACTTCTCTAAGTGCACTTAAATGAAGAAGGTCGCCTGGGATATGTAAATATTTTATAAATATTTTTTCACATGACCGTTTTCTATCATCACAGTTCAATATAACAGGAATAGAAAAATTCGTGATAACACGATAAACGAGATCATGAGCTATAAAATAGGAGTTAGGCCATTTTAGAATGGTCCGATTTTTTTATACAAAAACACGAACAGTAATATTTTTTAAAAAAAAATGATTTTTTTTCGAATGTTATTTTTTTTGATTAAATGACATATATCTTACAAAAAGAGCAGTATTGCAGAATTTCTACGAATATTATAACCATAATGCAAATTATAATTTTGTTGTTAATTGTAATTTACACCCTAAGGCAAATTTTTAAATGTTAAAATTCTACATATACACTACAGGACGTAGGGGTAGACCCTACAAAAGCGGGTCTCTTATATGTACAATGGTACAAACCTCTATAAAGCTTAATAACACCCTTTTAGATCATATAGCTTCACCCTTGATAATGGAGGAATGAATATTTAATGACACCTTTATTTTAACCAAAAGTTGATTTTATTTTATAACACCCTTTAGACACGAACACCCCAAATACCCTTATTTAGCATTACCAGCGGACGAAGAAATTCTCCGCTTTTTTTTTGGCCCTACGTGTCCTATTGACTAGGATCAAAACAGACTTGTCTTGAGCATAGTTGAAAGATTAAAGATATTTAAAACCTACTAAAGCTTTCTCGCTGTAAAAGTAAAACCTACCTGAGTGCCGTGCTAAGCAGGCATAAAACCCAAAACCATTAAGATTAAATTCACTAGAAGATTGTCTATAATCTCTTTAGAATAACATTCGCTCCTTCGCGCACTCGCGCACGCGCGTCTTTCTTTTTGTTGAAATAATCCCTGAAGCGTAATACCTGTTCTCATTGAGATTACCAAAAACACAAAGAAAGTCATGCGTTTGCAGATTCTCAAAAAACCTATTCGCTTCCTCGTTTCACGCAGCTTTAGATTACTAAACCAGTGATCTTAGAAGAAATTAAATCCATGAAACACAAACTATTTACCCTCGCACTTGTATTCGCAAGCATTCTTACATTAAGCGCAGACGAACCAGATACTCTTTTATTTCATGTTATTGCAGAATCTGGCTTGGTACTTCGTTTAGCGGAAGGGACAGATTCAGAAAAGCTAGCTTTGATTCTGTATGAGGATACATTGCTTGTGGTTGGGATTTATATGTTGGCACATGAAGGAAATAAGGAGGTTATTGATGGAAAAGAGGGACATTGGCTTCCTGCCATTTACGAGGGAAAGGAAGGTTATGTTTTTACGGCATTTATCAGGCGAGGACATAAGTATATCCCTGATTCTGGCGATCTGCACTATCGCATGTTGTTTGAATACCAAGTCCAAACTCCACTTAACTATGCACCTGGTTTATATTGGTATGGTTTCTATCTAGATTCAAGTAACATGTCTCTCTATATCGAAGAAATAGACGTAGAGATGGAATTGAGTATTCCTGATTATAATGAGGAATTTCCAGAGTATTCCAATATGAAATATTATAAACCTAAAACAAACAAGTCGCGTAGATCAGAATTTATTATAGGGATGAAGAAACCGATGGATTCTAAAGAAAGAAAAAGTTGGCTAATGGGTAAACCGCAAAGTGAAGAAGGAAAATTTCTTCATGTATACGAGTCCTTAGAATTGTACGGTAAAGGTGGTACCATGTATCTAAAACCAATCGTCAAAATGGTGAAGGACACGAGTTACGATGGAAAAGTAACAGACCTTATGAGTTATGCGCTCATCTTAAGTAGCTCGAATTATTTAAGAGCATGGGATGAAGCGCAGGAATTTACTTTTCCAAACATCATTCTTGAAACACGGTCGGCTGAACTGCATACGCTATACAAGAATCCCCAGGTCTTTTGGAAGGGAGATTTGAATGAGGATGGCAATGATGATCTTATTATAAGAACTTCACATATGTCTGAGCAATGTGGGGGAGGAGTGGAGTTTCATATATTGATATCTAAGCAAGAGGAGCAATACTTTAGTCTAGAAAAGCTAGGAAGTGGAGCTATTTTCCACGAGGGATGTTGATTATTGGCTCATTCCTAAAAAAGTGGAATATTGGCAGTATTCTGATAAAACTGCTTCTAAAAGGGATTGGATATAATTAAAAAATACCTAAATTTGCCATCCGTTCGAAAGAATCGGTAATTGACCCATGGTGTAATTGGCAACACTACGGTTTTTGGTATCGTCATTCTAGGTTCGAGTCCTAGTGGGTCAACAGAAGCACTTCAAGAAATTGGGGTGCTTTTTTTATGCGTTCGCGGTGCTCATTTTTAGACCTGCCTTCCATGGATCCTAGGTAGGTCGCTCACTGGGTGCGTTGTCATATCACTTATCCACATCCACTCCAATACGCTCATCATTTTCTTTTATCAACTCACAAATCCGAATTGCAGATTCTTCAAAATCTTCAGCATCGATAGGAAGTAAAAGCCATTTCTTGATTTTGAATAATTCCATGTGACGAATGGATGGAAATTCCTTTTTAAGACTTTCGTGATATTCTGTGGATGTGCCTATCCAAATGCCATTATCCGTAGGTTTTGTTTTATGCTCTCGTGTTGCTAATAGTAATTTGTTTCCTACGTAAATGGAATGATTCCCAAACATCCTTTTGGTTCTGGTTTCTAGCGGATAGAGGTAATCGATTAGGAATTCGTGTAACATGTCTGATAATAGGCTTGATTTTATAAGTTTACGAAAATCTAGGGCAAAAAAATAGCCTATCTGGAAATGAGATAGGCTATTTTTATATGTGAATGCAATTATTCTACTACAATCAACTTGTAGGTGGAAATAGCGTTTTTATACACAAGATGTAAATTGTATGCTCCAACTGCTATCCCGTCCATGTTCATTTCTCTTTCTATGTCTCCATACATCCAATCCATCTGTTTTATCAATCTTCCTTGGATGTCAAAAATTTGTACTTCTTCCAATTGCTCAGAATCTTCCGCTTGAATATAGAGTTTACCTGCGTTGCTCACAGGATTTGGAAAGATCTTGACATCTGACTCTACTTGTCGTGTTTCAATAACAATCTCTTTTTCTTCTTCTTTGAAATCAGCCCCTGAGCTACATGTTCTAATGACTACATCATCAATATATACATAGTCCGCATTTGTACTTGCATCACAACGGAATCTTATTCTGGTGTTGTTTGTAAATGGTCCATTTATCCCTACTGATTCGTCGTAATGCACTCCGTTGTCAAAATCTGTTCCTCTTTTCCATGATCCAACAGTGCTGTAACTAGAGCCTCCATTCGTAGAAATTTGTAACCAAAAATCTTCATTTGTTTCCATACTCACTGGATAATAGTGGAAATCAACGGAAACACTTTCATATCCTGCAAGCGATAGATTGTCTGTAGTCATCACACTTGTATTTGTGTTATCTCTCAATCTTATTGAATAAGGTGTGGATCCTGGATTGCCGCTCGTTCTTACACAATCGCTGCCCCCATCATTCCAGATTCCCCAGCCGGATTCAAATCCTTCCGTGCTAAATTCAGGACAGTTTGAGCAAGTGGATATTTTAACATCATCAATATAGACATAGTCCCAATTGCCACTTGCGTCACATCTAAATCTAATGCGCGAATTGGCTGTAAAGTTAATGCCTTCAATATTTACGACCTCGTTGTATCTTATGTCATTTTCAAAATCTGTTCCGCGTTTCCAAGTTTTTACTGTTGAATAGCTAGCGCCACCATTGGTAGAGACTTGAAGCCAAAAATCTTCATTCGTTTCCATGCTTTTTGGGTAATATGAAAATTCAACTTTTACTGAGCTTGCTCCGCTCCAATCACTAATAGGTGAGGTGACAGAAGAAGCGACTCCAGAGTTATCTCTAAGTCGAACAGAAATATTTCCTGTGTTTGGATATGCGGTTGATCTTGCGCAGTCGCTACCACCATCTATCCATCCTTCCCAACCTGGTTCGAAACTATTGAATGTAAATTCAGAGCATCCGGAATCTTCTAAGCAATCATCATTAGGAGACACCCCGGAAGGAGTATTTGCAAATAGCCCAAGGTTATTATTGATAGCATCGTCCCAATTGGCTACAAATTCCCACCAGTTTGTCATGTATTGACCATTGTATGGAATCGTATTTTGGTATCCTGGCATACTTTGCATCCAGTATATGTAATAATTGACTTCAGTTTCAGCAGGGGGAATGTTTCCATTCGGCCAATTGTAATCTAGAGCTGCCCATGTATTTACATTTACCATTTTTGTAGGCCCGCCATTCGGCTCCCAATCTTCAATATCACTTGCAACTAATGTCGGATTTAGATAATCGTAGTCAACTGTTGTGTTTGGTGGGCGATGTGTGTCTCCTGCTCTTCCAAGAGGTGGATTGCTATTTACAGCACCTACAAATTTTTCCTGAAACATATCAAAGTCAATATATTTAAACATTGCCTCTAATTGGTGACCTTGGTTGTGCAGATTTGGTGTTCTTCCATAATTAAATCCATAAACAGTATAGGTTTTAGAATACACAGGCAAGTCTGTCAATGGAGTAAAACTGTGGCTATTGGAAATACTACCTGTTGTAGGGCTAGACATTTCGCTTTCCCATCCAAAAATCCCGTCTGGTACATCATGATGGTAACCCCAAATCCATACTTCATCCACATCCTGATTATCTACGTAATCTTCAAAGTCAAATCGTTCAGCCATTTTCGGAACATCCATAAAGTTGATTGTTCCATTTGCAATATTTCCTTGGAATGGTACTTTTAAAAATCGAGGCATGGGCTCGTATACATAGACAACATCTACTACCTCATATCCTAGATATGGATCTGCGTCTGGATTTTTATATCCTCTAAATTTAGTCCGCTCTTCTAACATATGTTTCATCATAATATTGTTATCAGCTACTAAATCCTCAATATCATTCAGTGGATATGGTCCTCCACCAAGGTCAGGTCCCGTTTCTTCAGCATCGAGATGAACACCATCTTGTGTCGGGAAATAGCATAGAATTACGACCTTCATTTCTTCCTTACTACATTCTGCAGGTGTTGCAATGAGTGGGTCTATATCCTGATACGCCGGGTCTATTTGAGGATTTTGTATGCTTAAGGAGAGAGGGACACTCATACCATCAATAGTCCCTGTAACAATTGGGTTGCCGGGATTATGTGTGTGAATGATACCATCACTTCCGACCGTTGCTCTCCAGTTACTGCTACTTGTCCAATCGAGTAAAGTTGGATTAAGGTCAAATGTTTGACTTCCGGAAGTTCCACAAACTTCAGGTCTGTATCTCCAGTTCGGATATAATTCTACATTATTTTCTTTCAAAGTTAAGGACGTAATGTTTAAGCCATTGAGAAAACTTCGTGCTATTTCTTCTTCGCTACGGATGTTATCACTGATTCTTATTTCGTCCATCCATCCATGCCATTGTTTGCTACCTGCATCTGCACCAATTCGAAATTGTGCATCAGAAATATTTGCAATAGAAAAATTGACATCTGATTCGGATACTTTGCTGCCATCTATATACAATTTGAGCTTATCAGAATTCCAGGTGTATGCAATGTGGTGCCATTCGTTGATGTTCCAATCTTGAATGTCGTAATTAATATTTATCTCAAAATTACCATTTGCTGAATATCGATTTACAATAAATCGAAGCGTAGAACCACCGTTCACGAATATAAGCATTCCACCAAAGCTTCCCCATTGGAGGATAGTGTGGTCTCCTCCTCCTGGTTGCGGCTCAAAGGAAGGTTTGAGCCATGCTTCAAATGAGCCTTGGCCAGAATTTATATTACCTGCAGCGTTGTATTGAAGGTTTTCATTTTGATTGAAATAGCCAGATCTATCCAGAAGTCCAGGCAAAAGACTGATAAACTGAGAGCTGTGAGCGTTTTCTAAAACTTCCGCATCGGTAGAGTTATTAAATCGCATTATGATTGTAGAACTGTTGTCGTGCCTAACGCCATCTTCTGGATTATTATAGGAGTATGCAACGTCAGCGGCACTTCTTGTAAATTTGCTGATACGTACTTCATCGATTTGGCCTTGAAATTTATTAGAACCATTATCAGAGCCTAAATAGAAAGTGCTGGCACTAATAGGCGGTGGCGGGTTTCCATTAATGTTGACTATGCCCACCTGTGTACCATCAATGTACATGCGCAACCAATACGTACTCCAATTAAATGTGATATGGTGCCACTGTCCTGCACTCCAGTCATTCACATTATAAGCAATTCCTACTTCGTTCCCGTTTGGATGTGTGCCATACTTGTTTAATATCAATCTTAAATTTCCTGCTGCGTCTTTTACTATGAGCATTCCGCCTGCATTACCCCAAGATAATATAGCGTGGTTTTGACCATCATTCCCATTCCAATTTGGACGCACCCAAGCTTCGAATGAGCCCTGTCCTGCGTTTATATTATCCTCAGCATTGTATTGCAAGTTGCTTGCTCCATAGAAGTTTGCTGCGGAACCTTGTTTGCCATTGGAGTAGTACGATATTCCGGAACTCGTGGATGCTGATTCGAATTCTGTGCTACCGGTGTATGAATTGAAGTGTATTAGAGCGCTTGTGTTATCATCCATGATGTGATCTTGTGCGCTGAGGTTGTAACTTAATATAAAGATTAAACCAAGTCTTAACGTGTGTTTAATTTTAGTTCTTAACATTCTGTTTTGTTTTAAAGGTGTAAAAGGCTTAAAGCAGCACTTGGATATTTTAGAGTATTGCTTTAGAAATTTAATAGATAACATAGGTCAGAGTACTGATCATCAGCACTCTACTGATCTTCGCTGGGGATTCGACTTAGAGGGAAGGTGTTCTAAAGTAGTATTTAGATAAAAATAATTTTTTGGGCAGACTTTGAGATGGCTAGAGCTAATGAATAACGTTTACCCCTAATACTAGTGATTGCATCACTAGTATTAGGGGTAAAAAGGGGGTTTCACGTGTGATTTTTGCTGGGAAGTATTCTTGGATAGTCGTTTAGGGAGAGTATACACCCGCACGCCCCACCCTGATGTCAGGGTGGGGCGTGCGGGTGGGGTACGGTCATCTCATACCCTCATAAAGTTATCAATGTCTCTTTTAGCCAAATCGTTTCGAGCATCGTGTTTTTGCTTATAAATATTCTGAGCAGCTTTAGGTTGCTACTTGGCAATGATTGCTTTTTCTTTTCTCGTCACGACACCATCAGATTTTGCAGCTCGCTTGGTTTGCGCAATATTTCTCTGCTGTCGTTCTAATTGCTTTACTTCGCTCTTAGTAAGTTCGCCACTACGGACACCTTGCTTAATCTTCTTTTGTTTTTTGATCTGAGTTTTTGTAACGTTTGCTCTAGTTGTTTGTGCACTTAAGTTTTGGATTCCACCAATCATTAAAAAGGCAAGGAAAAGAATATACTGTTTCATAATAAATTATTTTCGTTAGTAATTGATTTACGTGATTGAGACTAACGAAAAAAGTGCAATTTTAAAGTGGATTCTTTCTTAAAAGAAAATTAACATTGTTCGCGTTGCTCACAGTACGACCTGCCTTCCTAGCATGCTGGTAGGTCCAATATCAATTTTCCTTCCTCTCTCATTTTTAATTCCTACCGAACACGCCGCTCTCCCGAAATTTACATCTCCCAAAATCCCCTACTTCCTATCCAAAGAAGCAGATATAATTTGAAAGTCAAGCGACATTTGATCACATTCAAAACTCGTGACAACAGGAGTTATCTCAGCAAATCCGGATCCTAAAGCAGGATCTATTTCTGCACGAAAAGTTAAAGTGTCTCCAGAAAGTGCCCATGTCTTGATGTCAGCAGAATTGCCATTGCTATCGAATCCAATCAGGGAATCATCAAGATCTATTAGGGTACCATCACTTTGCAATTCTATGCACCCTCCTGAATTTAAATTCCATTCACCCACAACAATATCTGCAAGAACAGGGCATTCTTCATCACCACATGCTGTTGCGAAAAGTCCCATTAATATCATTAAAAAGCCAAAATTTCTCATTTTCATTTGTTTACGTATTAAAATGTAAAGCTAACGTTCCAAATGAGTAATTTGCAGTTCTTCTTCAAATTTTTATGTATGTGTAATGATATACTTTCCTTGTTCATTTTCATTGTGCTGACAAGCTGCACAAACAAAGCAGATAAGAATATACAAGCGAATGTCAATGCGATTGAGAATTTGGAAAATCAAAGCATAGAGCCTAAACCACAGAACGCATATATTTTTCCATATAAACTAACTGCTAAATCGAACCAATGTGTGCTTACGACCGAGCTTGCGGAAATTTCAGGACTTGCAATAAATAGTCATGGTGAACTTATTGCTTTGAATGATGAGCAAGCTATCGCTTTTAGATACGATTTTGAATCATGTAAAATTACGTCGGAAGCAAAATTTGGTTCCGTAGGTGATTTTGAAGGAATTGAATTGGTGCAAGACACAGATCTGTTTGCTGTAAAATCAAACGGTAATATTATTCATTCGAAAAAAGACGATTCGGAATTTAGAGAGATGTATAACACACCGCTCTCACAAACCAATGATGTGGAAGGCTTGGGGTACAATCCAGAAAGAAATATTTTATTAGTTGCTTGCAAGGGTTCTCCGAATTTTCATAAGCACGGTCGCCTTAAAAAAGCAAAAGCGGTCTTTTCTTTTTCTTTGGAAAAGAATGAGTTAAACGAATTGCCGCTCCTTGTTATTTATGATGAGGCATTAGAAAATTGGGTGGATGATCATGTAGATAAAGGGGATTTTTCCAAGAAGAAAATGAGACAATTCACCCATAGAGTCAAAGATTTCAGTCCGTCAGGAATCGCGTATCATCCATTGGATAAAAATTATTACCTTATTTCTTCTTTAGGCAAGTTACTTGTTGTTGTAGAGTCCAATGGGAATGTGCAGCATGTGGAGTTTCTTGATAAGAAAGTCTACGTCCAACCAGAAGGAATTTGTTTTAGTCCAGATGGGAAAATGTATATATCAAACGAAGGCAAAGGAAGCCATGGCAGAATTCTTGAGATGCCCTATATGAGCGCGGAGTAATTTTTTCCAACGAAGGGTTTTATCTCTTTGCTAATTTAAACAAACTCTGCAAGCGCCAATAGAAAACAAGCTCCACGCACAGAATAACTGTACTTAGATAACAATGTACTTATAAAAGCTAAGAATTAAACTCTTCTAGCTTTTCCGAAACGCATATCCTTGTATTTTTTTACTTGGGATTGCATTTTCCGCATCACGGAATTAACAGCTTCATTTTCATCTTTGCTCATGTCTTTCACAAAAAGCAGAGATCCGTTCTTTGGGACAAGTTGTAGGCTTATAACTTTTAATCCATGATCTTCTGTGACACGTGTAGTGACAGAGTTTATGAAATTGTATTTTGAAAAGCTTGATTGAATTTTTTCTTGAAGAAAAGAGCGTAGTTTATTTTGGTTCTTGTGACCAGGAGCATCAATTTTAATTTGCATCGAGATTATTTAAAGGATTATATAATCGATATACCTATGTATATCCAGAAATTAAAAGAGTGTAAGTTCGTATGATTAAGTTAGAGGATTCCTTTCGGATAGTCAAGACAAGAATTTATTAATCGTCTAATTGGCTCTAAAATGCCTTCGAAACCTAGCATTGTTAAAATTAAATTTTCTCTCAATCGCCTTTTTCGTGTCTTTACTTTAAATTACAGCCGTTTAGCGCGTAAGAATATCTATAACAATGAAAAAAATCACCAATTTCACCATAGTTTTCGTTTTGTCATGTTTTTGTTTACATGCACAGACAGACAGTTTAGAAATGAAAGAAACACGCGCATATTTTCAAATACCAGAAGCGCCTGAAACGTATAATGGTACTAATGTAGTTGCCCGAATGATTGACGGATTAGGGTATAGGTATTATTGGGCGACAGAAGATTTAAGAGAAGCAGATTTGGAATTTACGCCTGGTAATAATGGAAGAAAAGCATCAGAGGTATTGGATCATTTGCACGGTCTGTCTACGACTATCTTAAACGCTACATTGAACAAGCCGAATATTAGACCAACAGATCAACCTAAGCGCTCCTGGGACCAACTCCGAAAAGAGACCTTGGATAATTTCATGGCTGCAAGCCAAAATATGCGTTTAGCAGATGGTGAAGATTTGCAGCATTTGAATATAGTTTTCCAAAGGGGGGAGAGGACTTCTGAATTTCCAATGTGGAATTTATTGAATGGTCCTCTAGCAGATGCAATTTCTCATGTGGGCCAGATCGTCTCCTACAGAAGATCGGCTGGAAATCCAGTAGATCCAGGTGTGAATGTGTTTATGGGGGTTACGAAGCAATAAATTATCGATACCGCTACGTGTATTATTGTAAGAGATATTAGCGCTACGCGCTTGGGGTTATAAGGCTGTTCGTGCTGCGCACTGGGATGATTTAGCGTTATGTCACGAGCAACATGATTCTTTCATATGGAAATTATTGATTTAAATAAAATGTGGGTTTGTACAGACAATCTACAAACAGTTAGTTTCTAGCAATCAATTTAAATATTAGATAATTTTAAACGCGCGCTGCATTGATTCTCAGAAGTGGGGGCGGGTGCCAGTATTCGAGTTTAGCATTTGAGAATCTTGATTTTTTCTTTCTTTTTTATCAAGAAAAAAGAAAAATACATATTAGTATAGAAAAAGACATTCACAAACAAAGTAGAAAGCTGATTAAGATATTCCTTATGGCCCTACCGAGCAACGCTAAAACCTTGCCTTACAACTTTGTCCCCGTAATAGTGCATTCATCCATTCCTATTAAATCTTCTGTCCCCGTAATAAATATTTCCAATGACATGAGTCCCGAAATTTCAGAACCAACTAATGTGCCAGTGCCAGAAACGTTTATGTCGCCAAAGAAGTTTGGGAATTGAGGAATAGGAACATTTTCTTTAAAGTCCATAAATGTAATTGTATTTCCAGATACGGATGCGCTTACATCTAAAGGAGCAGGAAGTCCGTCCACAGGCAAGAATACGATAACGGATTCTGTAGAATTTAAATCTGCGGATACATCGATTTCAAATGTTACACTATCTGCTGAAATAGCAGAGAGTGTTCCTGGGCATACTAAATTCCCTAAATACTCACCTATAAATTTATCACGATCCAAAACAGGTTCCTCATCACCACATGCATTAAAACTTAATACTGCTAATAGCGCAAATAATGCGAAACTCCAACTTAGTAAATTTGCTTTTCTCATAATCACCGGTTATTCTGCTTCAAGATAATAAAAATGAAAATAGATTACTTATCTTAAATTTTATTTTATAATGACTTTATTTTTTCAATTCCTGTGCTCAGCCTTGCGAGACTCTCTTCTTTACCTAATAAACTTATCATACCAAAAATATCTGGTCCTTTCATAGTACCTGATATCGCGATGCGTAGAATTGGTAAGATAGCACCAAAACTCAATTCATTATCGCCTATATATCCTTTGACAATTCCTTGTACAGTCTCTGTATCAAAATTTGCACTAGCATCCAATGCTTTGCTAATTGCGACAAAATGTTCCTCATTCTCATCCTTCCATTTTTTCCGAGCAACTTTCTCGTCTTCTATTTTAGGGCCTTCAAAGAAGTAATAGCCTTTGCTCGTAAACTCATTGTAGGATTCTACGCGTTCTTTCATTAGTGTAATAAACCCATCAATAAATGCGTCGCTATATCCAGTGTAGCCAGCTTTGCTCAAATGACTAGAAATCTGTTTAGCAATTTCAGGGTTTGGTTTGTCTATAATATATTGTTGGTTAAACCACCTTACTTTATCAATATCAAATCGCGCACCGGACTTTACAATTTTCTCTAAGTTAAAGGCAGCAGTGAGTTCTTCCATAGTAAACATCTCTTGCTCAGTTCCAGGATTCCATCCTAGAAACGCCAGAAAGTTCTTAAGCGCATCCGCATCAAAACCATCTTCCCTAAAACCAGCATAGGTCTCCTCCGCTTTCCATTCTAATGGAAATACGGGAAAACCAAATTTGGCGCCGTCACGCTTCGATAATTTCCCCTGGCCGACTGGCTTGAGTATAAGAGGAAGGTGCACAAACTTTGGTGGCTCCCATCCCATAAATTCATACATTAATATATGATGTGCAGTACTCGACAACCATTCCTCTCCGCGAATCACATGTGTGATCTCCATAAGATGATCGTCTACAATATTTGCAAGATGGTAGGTGGGCATATCATCTCCTTTCAGAATCACCTTGTCATCTAATTCTTTTGCGTCAAAGCTAACCTCGCCACGTACAATATCAGAAAAGCCAATTCTTCGGTCTGCAGGAATCTTTAAACGCACAACAACATTCTCTCCCTTTTCTAACAGCGCAGCAGTGTCTTCCGCAGAGAGGCTCAATGAGTTTTTCATTTGCATCCGTACCGTCGCGTCATATTTTGCAACATGCTTCCCATTCTCTTTCGCTTCTTCACGCATCCGGTCCAGATCCTCCGCAGAGTCAAATGCATAATATGCATTGCCATCTTCGAGCATCTTCATGGCATACTGCTTGTACAGATCCTTGCGCTCTGATTGTCGGTACGGGCCAAACTCTCCTCCTTTAACAGGATTTTCATCTGTCTGAATACCTAGCCAATCTAACGACTCCATTATGTATTCCTCCGCTCCAGGGACAAAACGCGTTCTATCCGTATCTTCTATCCGCAAGATGAAGGTACCACCCATCTTTTTCGCAAATAAATAGTTGTATAATGCCGTACGTACGCCACCTATATGTAAGGGACCTGTGGGACTTGGTGCAAATCGTACTCTAACCATAGAATTAATTCTATTTTTGTTTTTTAAAATGTTCACAAAGAAACATATTCTGAGATTGTTGAAAGAACATAGAGGATGTATTTAGTAAAAACGCCGGCTTTTATAAAAAAAATCTATCCAGACCTAATCTGGGATTTGAACAGGAATGAAAAAACTGCCTATCTCACTTTTGATGATGGCCCCGTGCCTGAGTCCACACCTTGGGTATTAGATGTGCTTAAAGAATACAAGCTAAAAGCGACATTCTTTTGTATCGGACAAAATGTAATTAAGAATCCTGATATCTATCAAAGATTGCTGGATGAGGGACATCGAGTAGGGAACCACACGCAAACACATGTTGCTGGATGGACAACAAAGAATGGAGACTACCTCAAAGAAATTGAAACGGCTGCACAATCTATTTCTAGTCATTTATTTAGACCGCCCTACGGACGCATTACACGGTCACAAGCGAAGGCACTTAAAAAGGATTACAAAATAATTATGTGGGATGTTATCTCAGGAGACTTTGATCAAAGTATTACGGCAGAAGCCTGTTATAAAAATGTTGTTAACAATGTCCGAAACGGATCTATAATCGTATTCCACGATAGTGCCAAAGCGAAAGAACGCTTACATGGAAGTTTAGAAAGAGTCTTGGATAATTTACTCGAAGAGGAGTATAAATTTAAATTGATCCCCAATACCTTTTAAAATTCTCTTCTATAACTAATCACAGGAATTAAACCCAGCTGCTTTTTAACGAACTCCTCGTTTGTTGTGTGATTATAATCAAAGTATCCCTCGTTTCGCGTGTTCGTAAGATTTTGAATATCTAAAATCAATTGATTCTTCTTTTTGAAGGTATAATTTAAGCGTGTATCTAAGCGAAAGTAATTCCCTAGCTGCTCAAAATCTGATGAGTAGGTGGTCCTTCGTGTAGATTCCGTAGCAGCAACATCTACTCTTGCAGAATAAGCGCCTCCGCGATAATGAGCCGCTAACGAAAGAAATAATTCTCCTGATCCTACCATAAATTTTCTTGTTGCAAACGCATTGGAAGTAAATCCAAAGTTGTTGGGAGCAGGGTAGTCAAAGTTTTCGCCGTCTCTCTGGTACACGCTACTAAAGACACTTCCATTTATAACAAATAACAAGTCATCTGAGAATGCATGATCAACAGAGGCTTCCATTCCTGTACTTCTCGCAAGGCCTTGATTTCTCAATTTTGCAGGTCTTAAATAATCAACGCCGGAATACGGAAAGTATGAAGTTTCGGTATCTGGTATAGCTAGGTTAAATAAATAGTGGTTAAAAACCTTGAGCATAACATCACTTTTCTTTTCCGTGGACAAACTATAGGATAAGGAAGCATAGCTGTTGATAGCTCTATTGTTTTCTAGGTTTGGTTGGCCTCCACTCTGTCTATCTAATTCTCGTTCTGCTAACGCATAGATTGCAATGTCTTGGTTTTGATTAGAAAAATTGGCGCCAGCAAGAAATTTTGCCTTGCTAAAATCTTTGCCAATCGTAATACCCGGCTCTAAGAAAATATTATTCTTTGGAGTATATGCTATTGCAAATTCTGGCTTAACAAGCCAGTCGTTTGTTCGTATTTCTAAGCCGTAAGAAAGATTGCCATAGAAGGATCTGCGATCAATGTCTGCAAATATGATATCATTTAAAAGTACGTTAGAAGCGCTTGCTTCATTATATAGATATTGGTAATCCCAAAAGTTTGCATTTAGCCCGATGATATGCGTGTTGTTTTCTGAAGCTTGGTATTTATACTCGGAAAACAAAGCAGCTTTAGTTTGCCTATCAAAGAGTAAATTTGTTCTTAACGGATCGGAATTGTTTCCCTCCCCAAATGATGTAAATCCGTCATCACTCGTTGCGGAGAAAAATAGCGAAGTATTTATCCGTGATTTATCGCTGAATTTCTTGAACGAACTCAGCCCTAAGCTTCCAGTGTAGCCTTCTGTGCTCTGAAACAAAACATCAGCTTTTCTATTTTTGTTGTGACCACCAATAAACGTTAAACTAGTACGAGCATCTTCTGTATTTACAAAATGCAACTTCACAAATAAGTCTTGATAGCGGATCTCCTCTCCATCAAAGTTAACGCCCGCGTCTCCTAAAAGTCCGGTAAAAGAATATCTATAGTGCGCTTGCACAGCGGTGGTACCAGTAAATTTTCTGCTTAATCCAGCTTCTAATCCTAGCAGCCCGATTTTTGCAAAACCATTTCGATTAGGAATGTGTGCCCTTGGCGTGAGATTTGAAATTCCAGCTATGGCATTCCCATGGCTTTTGGAAAATGGAGAAGGAAGAAATGTGTACCTGTCTAATACCTCAAAAGGAACAGCCAAAACACCTCCTGCGTTAGATGACGGCCTGTTACTTATGGTTCCTGCAGTATTTAAGTGATTTGGATTTAGAATTTCCGCACCATCTATCTTCCAGTTCACCATTTCGTTGGGTAATCCGTGATAACTAATTGCATTTGCTTGGTCGCTTTGCGTTCCTGTACCTGGAATACGCAAAACACTGCGCGAAGGATCTCCAAAACTCGCTGCCATCCCCGGATGAAATTTGTTAATGCTAATCTCGCCAATTTTAGATGTTTTAAAATAATGGTAAGGAGTAGCAATAATTTCTAGGTCATCAAATACATTCACCTCCGGCACCAATGCTATATTATAAAAGGGTTGCAATGTTTCTTTATTGATACGAATCGATTTAGTGGAATAACCCAGATGACTAAATCTTAAAATCATCCAATTTCTTTTCGGATAAGTAATTTCAAAGTTCCCTTCTGTATCTCCCGTTGTTCCAGAAATATAATTTCCATCGTTTTTTAGCAGTTCCAGAGTATACCCTATGATAGGTTCGTTGCTTAGGGAGTCTATCACCTGCCCTTTTATAAGTGATTGCCCATGCACAACACGAGTAGATAAAAAGATCAACAGAACAATTATAAGTAAAATGTGTACACAAGGATTATAAAGACCTTTCGAACGAACAGTTGTTACAAGAGTGTTTTCATCGATCATGCACTGGATTTAAATTCCTAATAAGCCTTTTAGATAGCCTTCATCTGTTTTGCCACCTGCAAAGTCATCAAACGCTTTTTCAGTCACCTCTATTATATGCTTTGCAATAAATGGTGCCCCTTCTTTGGCTCCTTGCTCTGGCGACTTGATACAGCATTCCCATTCCATAACTGCCCAACCGTCATATCCGTGCTGAGAAAGTTTAGAAAAAATGGAAGCGAAATCAATTTGTCCATCCCCTAAAGAACGAAAACGTCCTGGTCTATCTATCCATGATTGGTAGCCACCATATACGCCGGACCTTCCATTGGGATTAAACTCTGCATCTTTAACATGGAACATGCGTATGCGTTCATGATAAATATCTATGAATTGTAAATAGTCCAGTTGCTGCAAAATAAAATGACTCGGATCATATAGCAAGCAAGCTCTTTTATGTCCATCCACTTTATCCAAAAACATTTCATAGGTAACACCATCATGCAGATCTTCTCCTGGATGAATTTCATAGCACACATCCACGCCACATTCTTCATGATGATCTAGGATAGGTCTCCAGCGATTAGCTAATTCTGTAAAAGCCATATCAATTAAACCATCAGGGCGTTGTGGCCAAGGGTACATTGTCTGCCAAGCCAGTGCTCCAGAAAAACTTGCATGTGCATTCAGTCCCAGATGTTTACTAGCAGAGCCCGCCCACTTAACCTGCTGCACAGCCCATTCAGTACGCGCCTTAGAATTGCCATGCACTTCCTGCGGGGCAAAACCATCAAACATTTTATCATAAGCTGGCGCCACCGCAACGAGTTGACCTTGCAAGTGCGTAGACAATTCTGTAATCTCTAAACCATATTCGGCTATTTTACCTTTTAATTCATCACAGTAGGTTTTACTCTCTGCAGCTTTTTGCAGATCTATAAGTCTATCATCCCATGTAGGTATTTGTATTCCTTTGTATCCAAGAATTGTCGCCCATTGACATATTCCATCCAGAGAGTTGAATGGTGCAGTATCCCCCATAAATTGAGCTAGAAAGATAGCTGGCCCTTTTATTGTCTTCATTATTACATAATTTTTGCATATAAATATACAAATCGATAGGGTTCTACCTAGAAATCTGTGTCTTATAGATGCGAGGCCGTATTGGGAATGAAACGGCCTTTAAAGCATAAAAGAATGAGACCTGGAAAAAAATCTCGTTTTGGTGGTAACACTTTTGCTTTTTAGGAGATATACTAATATAGAAGCTACAGAAAATGATAACCAACCGAGAAATAGAATATAGAGATTTACTGAATTCAAGATTACTTGAGAACAGATATAAGCTAGAGGACCTAATAGAAAATTATGCATCTCTTACCTATGCTTACTTGTCAAGAGTAGGAAAATTAGACGCCACAATTGATGACTTCTGCAGGAATGTTCCTGCGATACGTCCACAGATTGCAGCACAATTTTTAAAATCTCTATTATATGATTCTGATGTTACAGTTTCTGTATTAGCCCGATATGAACTTAGCCAACATGCAATAGAAGAAGGACGTACTGTTTACGAAAGACTTACTTGGGAATATCAACCAGAAAACTTAATAGAAGCATTATTGACAAAAGGTAAACTCCCTACAAAGGGTAAAGAGCCTATCACGATGGTACTTTCTTCAGTTGCAGCGTAAGCTGCTCACTTTGTTCGCGAGATCGTTCGCGGATGCTCACTTTTTAGATCGCTCATTACATTCGCTGTTAGATCGTTCGCGATGCTCACTGTTAGATCACTCACTTTGTTCGCTGTTAGATTAAGTAACACTCAATGAAAATTAAATCTAATATCTAGCGTCTAATGTATAACGTCCCGCTTGCACGCCGCTCTCTCGAACTCCCGAAATCTCTCTACTTTCATGAATTATAAATTATTCCCTATTCATTATTAATTAAAAATGGCGATCCGCACATGCCACATAACTGTGCCATATCCGTCGGGCTATCCAGGGGTTCCGTCCTGATCCCTCATAAATTCAGGACCACGACCCTGACGGCCCTTCTTATCCCTATCGCGAGAAGTGTAAACTTTCTAAGTAGCAGTTTTCTTACCGCTGAACACCCAAGCTAACTGCTGTTTTCTTGCTCACCTGTCTGAATAAGTTAGCAAGAATTACTCAGCTCACATTTAACGACGAGCGTAACTAAAAGCAATAAGAGAATATGGTATCTTTAGGTCTTGTCAGCTGCTGGCATTTTTTGTGACTTTGTTCGCTGTTAGACAAAGCCACACTTTAAGTATAACACCTCGAACACGTCCCTCTCTCGACATCCCGACATCTCGAACTCCCGAAATCTTTTCGAGCATCTAACATCTAGCGTCCAGAATCCAAAGTCCCCCCAAAAAAAATTGCACTAAAACAAATAAACCACTAAAACCCATCCATATCTGAGCAGTCTAACGTACTTTACAGTGCTTTAAAGATTTGAGTAAATGAATGTAATTACTATCCTCCTTTCCTGCTTTTTGACATTACCTGCAATGCCTGCAGAACACGATATTCAGGTCGCCTTTTTCACGATATATCAAGAACAAAATCACATTTCTATCGATATAGTTTTGGAAAAAGAGGATGTTCTCCAATCCTTAGAAATTTCCGAAACGGAATTGTCAAGTCAATTGTTTTCAAATTATTTGGAAACTCGATTTTCTGTTCTTATGAATAAACTGACCTATGATTTGCTCTTTAATGAGATCACGGTAGAAAATAAACACATACATATTACAGCAACATTTCCTGCTCCCAAGCATAAAATATATTCAATAGAAATTTTTAATACTTGCTTTAATGAATTAGAGGATCATTCCAATATCATTGAAATCAGGCTTAATAATCAAGAAAGAGATTTTTTGATGAATGCATCAAGGACAAATATTCAAGTCGCGTTTTAAATTACCACTTATGCCATTATCAAAAAAAACTTATTTCCTTAAATTTCTTCTATTCGCTAGTGCAGGATTTTATCAACTATCCATTCAGGCACAACCAAATGTGCTACTGATCATTGCAGATGACTTGGGGAATGATGTAATTGAAGGTTTCGGTATAGATGTAGCTAACTACCCAAACACTCCAAATTTGAATACCCTGAAAACAGAAGGTATCAGTTATCTCAATACCTGGGCAACACCGTCTTGTACTCCTACAAGAGCAAGTATTATGAGTGGGAAATATGGTATCAAGACGGGTGTAATGCGGCCTCCTGGAAACTTAGACCTTGAACATGAATCACTATTTAATTATATAAACGAGAATTCTAGTGCTGACTATAATAAAGCCGTCATAGGGAAATGGCATATTTCAAATCCAATAAATTTAAACCATCCTTTTGAGCATGGTGCTGATCATTTTGAAGGAATTATTGCCGGTACTGTGCAGGACTACTATAATTGGGAAAAAGTAGAAAATGGCAATTATGTTCAGGTAGATGAGTATGTAACATCACATTTGACGAACTCAGCAATCAATTGGATAGATCAGCAAGACCAGCCATGGTTTTTGTGGTTAGCACATATTGCACCGCACAGCCCTTTTCATGTTCCTCCAGATGGTCTTTATTCTATAGATGACCCAAGCTCTAAACGTCAAAAATATATTGCAGCAGTAGAAGCACTTGACCACGAAATTGGAAGACTATTAGATAGTATGGATGAAGAGACAAGAGAAAATACTATCATCATATTTATTGGAGATAACGGGACACCAAATGGAGTGATGAGAGGTTATCCGAATGGACACGGCAAAGGAAGCGTTTATGAGGGAGGAGTCAGAGTGCCCATGATCATCAGCGGTAACGGGGTATCCAGAAAAGATGAAGTAGAAAGCGGATTAACTCAGGTAAACGATTTATACGCGACGCTCATTGAAACATGTTCTAATCCATTACCAGGAGGTATTCATAATAGCTATAGTCTATTGCGGTCCCTTCAAAAAGAGAACGCAATAGAAAGAACGTACGTGTATTCTGATTATCTGGAAAATGGTGTGCAATTTTGGGCAATCCGAAACCAAACCTATAAGCTCATTGAAGATGAGAGCGGAAATCAAGAATTCTATAACATTGAAAATAGTACTGATGAAGAAGAAAATCTAATGCTCACTCTCAATCCAGAGGAAGCTGAAATTTTGAGCTTGTTAGAAAATGAAGCCGCAATTATACGAACAGGTTGGTCCTGTCAAGACTTTATTCTAAACGGAGATGAAATAGAGATTGATGATTGTAATATAAATGGTTCTGACTGCGCGGAGGTCGATGTATTAAGCTTTGAGAATATTGGATGTTGCGATACGCCTGATGAACCAAGTGTGTATTACGAATATGAAGAAAATGATTTGAGGAACATTTACTCCAATGGATTTCCAAACCACGATTACTGCTATAATCCTAACAATATTCCTGGGCAGTCTTATCATTATTATAGAGTCACTAAAGACCCTATTGTGACAGATGAGTTAACAAATATAATTAGAGATAACGGAAGACCTGCCAGACATTTAGGTGTGGCGTTAAATGGTGTCTTCCTATCACCAGCTCCAGGAACACCGTTTATCTATACAAATAAAAATACTGGAGAATTCAATTGGGATTGGGTGTTTGAACCAACGAATAATCAAGGCGATGGCATGGGACAAGTAAAACTTGATTGTGCCACTGCGCATACTAACCCGACAGGATATCACTACCATGGAGAAATGTTTGAATATTTGGAAACGGATCAACCCGGAATCACTTCTGCTACCGTACTCGATGAGTTATACCAGGTTGGGTGGGCTTCTGATGGACATCCTATTGTTTATAAGTTTGGTCCAGATGCACAAGGCACAGTAAAAGAACTTATGCCTAGTTTTCAACTCAAAGTAGGCGAAAGACCAGGTGATGGAATCGTCGCTCCTTGCGGTCCCTACACCGGCAAGTACACCGTGGACTATGAATATATTCAAGGTTTAGGAGATTTAGATGAATGCAATGGTATCGCTTCGGAAATCACATTAGAAACGGCCTTAGGAACAGAAACATTCGGATACTTTTACGTTGTCACATCGACTTTCCCGCAACTTGGAAGATGTCTAAAAGGAAAAGTTAGTCTCGATTTCGAAAATTCTGCAGATCCCGTCACGGGAGTCGATTCTGACGGAGATGGCTATCTCTCTCAATTCGATTGCGATGATAATGATAGTGCAATAAATCCAAGCGCAGAGGAAATTCCGAGCAATGGGGTAGATGAAGATTGTGATGGAATGGATTTACTAAGTTCCACACACCATTTAGCAAATAGCAGTATAAAGATTTACCCAAATCCAGCAGTAGATATTATTCATATAGATGTTGCAGGAAAATTAAATTTCCAAGCTAACTTATTTGATCTTAAAGGCAAATTACTGCATACCGCATTGAGCCCTCAAAAAATCCATGTGGATAATTTGATGGTAGGTACATATGTATTGGAACTTAAAGATCTTGAAACAGGCAAGAAAATCATTGAACGAATACTAATTGCAAAATAGAAGTAGCTTAAGAGTGTTATGTACGTGTGGAGCGTTTTCAGGGTTAATTATCAAAGATCCTGCTGATTCCAACATTGACATATCCTCGATTGCCAATACCCGACTCTAGATTTATCGCCCATTTATTTCCAAAGCGTATGCCTAATAAATTGAAGTGTAAATGCAGATGATATTCTGTGTCTTTATATCTTAAAAAATCTTCAAGAGTCTCTGGGAATTCTTCTTGAAAGAGATTTACCTGGTAGTAAGTTGTTTTTGAAGAACGCGAGTAAATTCCCGATGATACTCCCGAAAAAATACGGAGCTTGTTTTTATGCAGCCAATTGTAATCATAACGGAGAGCCAGGCCATAATTTTTGATATCAGATTCACTGTATGTATTAAATCCAATCCGCTCAGTAGTTCCTGTATTTAAGTCCAGCAAAAAGACGTTTCTCATAAAGGACATATGCTGCGGTTCATAAATTGCAAGGATACCTATAATATGCTTGTCAATATGTCTATTAAACCCAAAGGTAAATGCGCCTTTGCTAGAAATAAATTTAATTATTCCACTAGAAACCTCCACTAAGCCAGGTGCATTAGAATTTATAGGCCATACCTGATCGGTATTAAATCTTTTTTCTTCATCTATTTCAAATGGAAGAAAGTTTGTTCCGAAAGACATATAAAACTCATTGTATTCAGTGCTTAATTCTTCCTGTGCATTAAGCTGCAGGCTGCAAAGAAGAATAAGGAGTGCCGTGTAATATTTTAGTATTCTTACCATTTGTCTATTTCAGGGAAACGTAATGCGTGCTGGAATTTTACATTTGCCGGGAGCTCAGTGAACCCAGGGACTAGAATAGCTGTTCCATTCAATTCAATATCAATGAGCAAATATCCAAGTTCATTATAGATCACTCTTTCTGTTTCAAAATGAATAATAGCTAAATCATCAACTATTGCTCTGAGAATCTGAGACGGAGTCCCCTCAACATCAAATATGGTTTGTAATGAACCTACAGAGATTAAGGTGTTACCTGCTGGCGTTTCACACGGGTCAGAATTATCGTTCAATTGGAAATTATGCTGTAATAATTTTTCAAAATCTTCTGAAAGGGTGAAAAATTTCTTGTTAGATTCTAATTGCTCAGAATTGATCATTGTTGTGAAGCCTATTCCAATATCTAGATTATTTTCTTCATCCGAAACAGCAGTTGAGAAAGTGAAATAATCACAGTCTTGATTTTTAAAGTCTCTATCGTCCTCAAAAATGAAGACCTTGTCCTTCGTTGGCCTCTAGTACAACTGAATTACCCGATTCGTACGTCTCCGTGTAAATTATAGAGGAAGGAGGAAGCGAAGTAATTTCGTTGATTCCCTCATCTGAACTACAGCTGCTAAGAATGGATAGAATAAAGAATATAAGAACAAGTCTATAATTCATGTTAAGCATTTTAATCGAATTTAATCATAATCAATCCTACTCACCCTTTCTTAAATATCGAATTCTGCTGATTAATACTTTCATCGTGAATAGCCGCAAACAACTTTTGTATAAACTCATCACTCAAACCATTTCTCTCACCAATCTTCAAGTACCGTTGTATTTTCTTCGTCCAGGTTTTGTTTTGGTAAATGGTCATATTTTTTTCCTTCTTATACTTTCCTATATCATTAACAATCTTCATTCTATTGGATAAAAGATCAATAATGTCATCGTCGATGTTTTTGATCTCCTCTCTAAAATTTTCTAAAGGTGTTTGAATCGGAATTTCTCCTTCGTAGTCCTCTCGCAATACCATTTCAGTTACCATTGCACCAAATACCTCAGGCGTAATTTGTTGCTTTGCATCACTCCAAGCATTATCTGGATCTATATGACTTTCTATCATCAAACCATCAAAATCTAAATCCATTGCCTTTTGGCCCACATCCTGAAGAATGTCTCTTCGTCCACATATATGACTTGGGTCAACAATCATCGGAATTTCAGGAAACTCTTGCATAAACTTGATAGGTATTTGCCATTGTGGTCTATTCCTGTAGTACTTTTCGCCAGAGTAAGAAAATCCTCTATGAATTGCACCCAGTTCTTTTATACCCACAGCGTCTAATCGTTCAAACGCACCCTTCCATAAAGCTAGGTCTGGATTAATAGGATTCTTAATGAGAACAGGAATGTCAACGCCACGTAATGCATCTGCAATTTCCTGTACTGCGAATGGATTTACTGTCGTTCGTGCTCCAATCCAAAGAATATCGATTCCAAACTCTAAGCAGAGCTCCACATGTTTGGCCTTGGCAACCTCTACAGTGGTAGGGAAGCCAGTTTCTTCCTTAGCTCTGATCATCCAGGGTAGCCCTTTCGCGCCTACGCCTTCAAAAGAACCTGGACGTGTGCGTGGTTTCCAAATACCACCTCTTAATATATCCGATTTCCCTGTGACTTTCAGTCGCTTTGCAGTTTCTAATACTTGCTCTTCCGTTTCCACACTACATGGTCCAGCGATCACAATGGGTCTTTTCTCTTTTGTTAGCCAAGTCGCTTGGCGTACTTTTGTCTCTGCCATTTTATTTTATTTGTTAGTGGTTATTCCATCTAAGACCGATTTGATCTCATTTGCTTTTTGCATTAATGCGAACGTTCCATCTGAATCATCAGTCCGTAACTTATTCGCGAAATTATCTAAATGTTTTATATAGCTCTCTAAAGCCTCCAACACGTATTCTTTGTTTCCTGAGAAAATTGGATTCCATGTGGTGGGCGAACTTTTTGCCAGACGAACCGTCGAAGCAAAGCCAGTACTCGCCAAATTAAATATTTGCTTTTCATCTTTCTCTAAGTCCAATACGGTATGCCCTAACATAAAAGAACTAATATGTGACAAGTGAGAGACATAGGCAAGATGCTTGTCATGTTCACCAGAGTCAAGGAATATGCTCTGCATACCTATACTTTTAAAAATTGCTATAGTCTTTGTAACAAATTCCTCCTTAGAAAACACTTTGTCACAGATGATATTCTTCTTGTTTGCAAACAGTCCACGGTGTGCAGCTGTTGGCCCAGAAAACTCAGTACCTGCCAACGGGTGGGCTGCCACATATTGGGAACGCTTTGCATGATCTTTGACTGCAGCACAAATATTTTTCTTAGTTGAACCTACATCTATGATAAATTGATCCTCAGTTATCTTATCTAATAGCAAAGGAAGCTTCATTTCTATCAAATGTACTGGGATTGCAAGGATAATGAGATCACAGTTTTTAAGCATATCTTCCTCCGTACGAATTTCTTCAATTATCTCTAGTTCTAATGCCATGTTCCTATGTGCTTCCGCAAGATCCCAGCCGTATACTTTTGTCGCAATCTGAGCATTGAGCTCCATGCCTATGGAGCCACCAATCAATCCTAACCCTATTACTCCTATCTGCATCGCTCTATTGCTTTTTCAATGATTGAAATATCCTGACAAAGTGAACTCCGTAAATATCTGTCACCGTTTGATCCAAATATTTTGCCTGGGGTTAGAAAGACATGGTGCATATGTAATATTTTTTCACTTAATTCTTCAGCATCTTTATATGAGTCAGGCACACGGGACCATACAAATAAACCTGCTGTGTCTTTATTGTAACGACAGTCAAACATGTCCATCAATTCCCAAATTTTCTCTCTTCTATGTGTATAGATTTCTGTTTGTGCTGCCATCCATTCTTTAGGCAGATTGAGTGCCGTCGTTGCAGCAAGCTGCATTGGCTTAAACATCCCAGAATCCATGTTACTCTTGAATTTTAGTACAGTATCCAGAATTTTTGAATGACAGGACATACTTGCTATCCGCCATCCTGCCATATTGTAATTTTTACTTAGCGAACTCAGTTCTATACATACTTCCTTTGCACCCTCTAGTTGAAAAATACTGAAAGGCCGGTCATTGAGAATAAAACTATATGGATTATCGTGGCATAGTAGAAAGTTGTTTTCCTTAGCCAATGGAATCAAGGGTTGTAACGCTTTGATATTGCCTTTTGCCCCGGTAGGCATATGCGGATAATTGATCCACATAATTTTTACCTTGGATAAATCCATTTGCTCCAAAACCTCCGTGTTTGGTAGATATGAATTCTCTTCGTTTAGGGAGTAAAAGATAGGAGTGGCACCAGCTATTTGTGCGACAGATTTATACGCAGGGTAACCAGGGTTAGGAACAAGAACCTGGTCTCCTGGATTTAGAAAAGACATACTGATATGCATGATGCCTTCCTTCGATCCTAAGAGCGGAAGTATTTCTGTATTCGGATTTAGGTGAACGTCAAAGTTATTTTGATACCAATCAGAAAAACCGTTTCTAAGTTCTGCAATCCCTCGATACGGTTGATAGCCATGCATAGCGCTTTTGTCTGCAGCTTGCTGTAAGCTGATAATAACTTCGGATGAGGGATTTAGGTCTGGACTTCCAATACCCAAATTGATAATATCCTTGCCTTCTGCCTGCATCTCTCGGAGTTGCTTTAGCTTCTTGGCAAAGTAATAGGTTTTAACCTCTGATATTCTATGTGCTTCAGGTATATGCATAAAAAAAAGGAACCCGTTTATTGAGCTCCTTCGTATTATATATTTTCAATTAAACTAATGCATACTTTGAGCTTCTACTGCGAACAATAGTAAAAGCTAAAATAATATGCGTCGAAAAACTGTCTCATTGAACCGCAAACATAGTATTTTTCTATAAATTTTTCATAATGCCACAAACTATAGTAAAGATATTTTTTTCTCTAATGTGTGTAAATAATACACTTCGTGCAGGTATTATAGGGTATTTACCTTTTGGGCAAGGGTGTGAATCTTCATTATGAGCTATTTGTTTAATACGATTGTGAAGACATTCCATTTAAAACCCTGGCGCTTCGCGCTAATACCATTCTTATACCACCGCTCGTCTCTTAGATGGATATGAAATTTTAAGTTTAAGGAAATTAAGCCCAAATCTAGGTCTATCACCTGGTGTCAATTATATTTTTAACGATGACACTGCTTTGAATACAGTACTTGAATCTAAAAGGCAAAATACGGTTGAGTTTGAAAGCAATGATGCAAGTATTGGTAGCTTCAACCCAGTTTACTTAGACTTACAAGGCTCTTCCAATATAAATTATGCACTAACCCAAAACTGGACACTAAGTCTTTCAGGCGTATATAGCCAGTCTTTAAATTCAATCAAGAATACGATGCCTTTGATACTACTAGAAGTGTCTTTAAAACGAGATCAGTGGTACTGGGGATAGCATATCAGTTTTAGATCGCTCACTTTTTTCTCAGGCGTCTGCTCGCAGTACTCGCTAGAGTCTAGGTCTTGATAATTCACCATTTTGCATTTAACATTGATCAAAATCTAAATTTTACATACGGGAACTGTGATGATAAAGTAATAGTATCCGATAAATTATTAGAATTGACATGTTTTATCATCATCAGCGCCATGTGTGTGCTGGTGGTGATTTTTTTGCCTTATGGCGTTGAAAATTTGTAAAAGCTCTTTTTTTTGATCTTAAAGCGCTAAAAGTATTGAGTATAGTCCTATGCTTTCGTACTTTTATATAACCCCGAATCATTTTGTAAATTGAGATTATGAAAAAATTTAGCCTTTACGCGTTTTTGCTTTTCTTTTGCTTTTCGGCAAATGCACAGATTACTGTTCCTATTACAACCCTTCCAGAGGTCGGCGATGTATTACAGACCACACGGTTTGATTATGAACTAGAAAGCACAAGTTTCAAAATGCAAGGAGAAAACCTCAGTTGGTCCTACGATGATTTTGTAGTGACAGGACCTGCGGAAGAAGGTTACTTGGATATTACAGGTACGGATTTGGCGGACATGTTCCCACAAGCAAATATGATAGTGGAATTGGCGGGTTTTCAAGCAGCTGCAGTAAGAACAGATAACACAATCGAAGTTGTCGGTCTAGGCACGCTTGATTTTATGGATGTGGAAATAGATGGAGGTGTGAATTTTGATGATTCCTATCTTTTAGAAAAAAGGCCGATTAGCTATGGTGACTTTTTTGAAGACGACTTTGATATTACAATACAAATAGCTGCGGAAGTATTACCCTTTTTAGACTCTATAGAAATTCCATTGCCTGGCGCGACTCTAGATTCGATTCGCATAAATGTTATTACCTATAAGTCAGAAGAAGCAACCGCATGGGGAACATTAGATGTGCTAGGAACAAGCTATGATGTTTTAAAGGTGGAGCAATTTGACACATCCGCATTAAAAATCGAAGCAGGCTTAGGAATATTGGGGAATGTGGTTTGGTTGGACGCCAGCGCATTTCTAGGTGATATGATTCCAGCAATTCCCAATAGAACGACGCACAAGTTTTTAGATGCGAGTTCTAAAATGCCTATCGTTGAATTTACAGATGTTTCTTTTGAGGATCCTGATACTGGAGAGTTTATGGAGCGAGTGACTGGAAGAATGAGTGCTGAAATCTTATCCTCTAATAAAGACATAACGGTGTACTCCGAAGACTTACTAGTCTTCCCAAATCCAGTGTCAGATCAATTGCAAATGCAACTGGATCCAGAAGCAGGAGATATACAGCAAATTGTACTGTACACATTAAATGGTGCGCAAGTGATAAATACAACTGCAGCAAATGGAGAAATTTCTGTAAAACATTTACTTGCAGGACAATACTTTTTGAAAGTAGTGACAGAAGATAAAATCTTTGTTAAGCAAATTCAAATTGTAAAGTAATAAAGTACAAACAGCCTACAAAGAACGAATCCTTCTCATTGAACCACTAATCCTCATTCTTAATTAGGACTTTAGAAAAAGCATGCATATTTGATTTATGAATGTACCTAGAATCGCTATTCTTAAGTAATTTTGAGCCCGTATGTCTTTAATAAAGAAACTTGCTGGTGAAACTGTGATTTATGGAGTGAGTTCCATACTTCCTCGGGTGCTACACTACATTGTCTTCACAATTTATCTTACACGTAAATTTCCTGAGCAATCTGACTTTGGTATATACAAAGATTTATATGCGTATGCAACCATTATTTTGGTGCTGTTAGTGTATAGAATGGATACGGCATTCTTTCGTTTCGGAAGTAGGGAAGATGGCGTCGTAAGGACGTTTACAACGGGTATGATTCCTATTTTCATTACCAGCCTGATCATTATAAGTCTTATGTGGTTTAATGCGCAAAACATTGCAGACATTTTACAGTATCCTGATCAAGCATATTATGTAAAATGGTTTGCTCTTATTTTGGGATTTGATGCGTTAACAGCAATGCCATTTGCAAAATATAGACTAGAGAATAGACCCATGCGGTTTTTAGTGGTGAAGCTTTTAAATGTCTTTATAACGATAGCACTCGTTCTTTTCTTTTTAGAAATATGTCCATTGCTATTGGAAAATGGTGTATCCTTGGTAGACGGGATTTATAATCCTGATAAAAAGTTAGACTATATTTTCATCTCTAACCTAATTGCAAGTTTTGTTGTTTTTCTATTTGTGTTACCAGAACTTTTTAAAGAGAAATTAGATTTTGATCTAGCACTTTGGAAAAAGATGTTGAAATATTCACTCCCTTTAGTAATCGTTGGAATTGCAGGGAATATCAATACTGCATTTGCTGCGCCTTTACAAAAGTACTTTTTGGGTGGTGATCTTTCAGAAAATCTTAAAAATGTAGGTATTTATGCAGCGCCCGCCTCTCTTGCGATTTTTCTTAATTTATTTAATGTCGCATTCAATTACGCGGCAGAGCCTTTTTTCTTTAAAAATTATAAAGAGTCGAATAGAGAAAATCTTTTTGGTAAGGTAGCCTTGCTCTATACAATTTTTGGAGCATTTGTCCTTTTGGGAATATTGATGTATCTGGATAGTTTTATGAAGATTATGGGGGCCAATTATAGGTCAGCTACAGAGATAGTGCCTATTCTGCTTTTTGCAAATTTATTCTTAGGACTGTATTATAATTTTTCTATTTGGTACAAGTTAAAAGACAAAACGCATGTAGGTGCCATCATCTCCATTGTAGGGGCAATCATAACTCTTGTAATTAGCATTGTCTTATTACCGAAGATCGGATATTTAGCTTCCGCTTGGGCCGCATTTGCTTGCTTTGCTTTCATGGCAACTGCTGGATATGTGACTGGAAGAATATACTATCCTATTGATTACCCTATCAAAAAGATTTTGATCTATACTTTCATTGCTTTCTTATTGTTTAAAGTTAGTGTCTTTGTTTCTAGTTTCGGGTTAAGCGCCGTGATGTTCTTTGCTGTAAATACACTCTTGCTTTTGTGCTATGGAATTTTCACGTTCATGCTAGATAAGGAGACCTTACGTGAGATGTTTGCAAGCAATCAATAAAAATAGGTCGAGAGATGATCTTTAATTGCTACATAATTCATGGAACCATAAACTATTAAAGCGAGAATTGCTATGATCACAGTGATCTTTAGTTTGCGTGCAAACGAAGCATTCTTTTCTCTTCTATTCTTGTATCTGTGTCGACTTGTGTATGACATTAGCTATTCTTAAACATATGACCCAATTTTGATTCTTTCGTATCTAAATAGGATTGGTTTGTTTCATTCGGTTCTATGACCAAAGGTAAGCGTTCTACGACTTGTATTCTAGTATTATTAAAAGCATTAATTTTCTCAGGGTTATTCGTGAGTAATTTTATCTTCTGAATTCCTAAATCCTCTAGGATGTTCAGCGCAACTGCATAATTACGTTCATCTGGCATAAAGCCTAAAGCTTCATTAGCCTCTATAGTATTCATCCCTTCGTCCTGATGATTGTATGCACGTAGTTTATTTAAGATCCCTATACCTCTTCCTTCTTGTCTTAAATAAATAAGAACGCCTTGGTTCTCATTTAAAATCTCTAAAGACCTGTTAAGTTGCTCGCCGCAATCACAGCGCTTGGAACCGAAAAGATCACCTGTGATACATTCAGAATGTATCCGAATTACAACAGCTTTTTCTATGTCAAGATTCTTATGCAAAAGTGCCAAATGTGGCATTTCCGAATTATCTGGACGTATATAAGCTTGGATTATAAAATCCCCATACTTCGTAGGTAACTGCGCTTTTTCCTTTCTAATCAAGATTTATAGAGTTTGCTATACAACAACAAATCTAAGGGTTTAAGTTGTCGAAAATCGATATTTTCTCAAATAGATTCGATTTTATCAATTTGTGCTATGCTGAATTGTATATTAGCTTAGGAATAATAGAGTCGCGTGATAACCTTACTGAAAAATAACCTAATACTAAGCCCGTTCTTTTTGGCCGTTTTGGCTTTTGTGTTGCGTATTGCAGGGATAATAAATCCGCAGATGTATATTCTGAAGGAAAGTGATGGCTTTTTGTATACTGTGATTTATAATTGCATATTAAATCCCTTAGGGCAAAGTATACTCTGCACGGTACTTATAATATTCCAAGCAATTTGGATAAATAAGATTGTAATAGAACATAGGTTGATAGAAGGTGCTAACTACTTACCTGCATTTTTGTACATCATATTAATGAGCCTAGTCCCTGATTTTTTAAGCTTGCATCCGTTTATTATAGGAAACACATTTTTTGTGCTTGCCGTAGGTGAAATTGCATCTACATATAAGAAAGCGAAAGTGAGTGGTACCGTGTTCAATATTGGGCTACTTATAAGTTTGTCTTCTCTTATTTATTTTCCGTTTGCAGTATTTTACTTTTTTGCATCACTTGCTTTGATGGTAATACGCTCATACAATATATTAGAACGGGTCCAGTTGTTTTTTGGCTTTTTAACGCCGTATTATGCACTAGCTATGCTATTGTTTTGGCGAGGAGAGCTAAACTCTCTTTTTACAGATTATGTCTGGGCAAATATTTACTTTCCAAGAGGACTATTCTCCTTGGATAAATTCTACGTAATTACCCTATCTATTGCACTGCTTATAGTTGTGTTTTCTCTGTTTTCATATGGAGCAATGATCAGAAAAAAAGGGATACAAATCGAGAAGATTACGGATATTTTGTATTGGATTTTCATCTTTGCCTTCTTAGGTATCTTCTTCTGGCAGGACCTAAGTATATATCATTACTTATTGCTTGCGTTTCCAGCTTCTGTTGTATTTGCAAACAATCTATTTTTAATTAAAAATTTAGCCTTAGCTGAAATTTTAGGCCTCTCTCTGGTGCTCGGAGTATTTGCAATTCACTTTATTTTAATTTAATAATTTATTAGAAACCTAACTTTATTGTTAATGTATCTTTAAAAAGCAGTATTTCAAGGTTTTAAAGTCTTAAACGAGATACTTTTGGGCTGATTCTTGTGTTTATTACACGTACAAACAAGAAAGTATGAAATTTATATATTCCTTTGTTTTAATCCTTGGATTTAATTCAATCACAATTGCACAAGGTGACTTTAATCCTGTAGAGTGGCAAGTAGAGAAGATTTCTGAGACAGATTCTGAAGTCGAAGTTGCATTTACAGCGGATATACAGAAAGGCTGGGTAATTTATTCTCAAGAGACAGGAGAAGACGGACCTATTCCCACCACCTTCACATTCACTCCAAATAAGAATATTGAGCTTGTAGGAAATGTAGTCGAAAAGACCGAGGTGACTCTTGGCTATGATAAGATGTTTGAGATGCAAGTGGGGAAAATGAAGGGTCAAGCCGTATTTGTGCAAAAAATTAAGAAAAAGGATGCTGAGACCAAATTAAAAGGGACTATTACCTATATGTGCTGCGACAATGATAAATGTTTACCTCCTAAAGATATTGTATTCAGTATAGATTTGTAAGCTGCTTTTTTATCTTCGTTATGCTGATAAAATAATTTAAATATGCGTCATTTACTTTACTCATTCCTATTCTTGTTTGCATGCGTACATGCGCAAGCGCAAATCCTTACTCCTGTAAAATGGAAATTTGAAAAAAAAGCATTGGGGAATGATGAATATGAATTAAAGTTTACTGCAAATATCGACAAAGGATGGACAGTCTATTCCCAATTTACAAATGATGACGGCCCCGTTCCTACAAGTATAGAATATGATAATGCAGAGATTATAGAGTTAAGCGGTAAGAGTGTTGAGTCTGGGAAAAAGAAAGAGGGATTTGACAAAATCTTCCAATTAGATGTGATTAAATATTTGGCAGACGAACCTTATGTTATCACGCAAAAAATAAAAGTAAAAGACGCGTCTAAACCGCTGACAGGCTATCTCACCTTTATGACTTGTGATAAAGAAAAGTGCCTTCCACCTACCGATGTAGATTTTAAGTTTGATTTTAATGCTAGTACAACTGCTGATACGTCTGCGCCTGCAGCGGCAAGTTCTACTGCAAGTGAGGGAGGGAAAAAATTATTAAAGCCCGTGACATGGGATTTTGATTTAGAGAAAATATCAGAAAGCGATTACTATCTAGTTTACAAAGCAAATATAGAACAAGGATGGACGGTCTACTCCCAATTCATTGATGGTGATGGACCCGTTCCTACAAGTATTAGTTTTGAAGGAATAGACGGTATAGAACTTGTTGGCGGTGGAGAAGAATCGGGAAAGAAGAAAGAGGGATACGATAAGATCTTTCAAATGGAGGTCACTAAGTACTTGTCCGATGAGCCGTTCATAATCAAGCAGAAAGTAAAAGTAAAAGATGCGAGTATACCAGTAACAGGTTACTTGACATATATGACCTGTGATAAGGAAAAATGTCTTCCTCCTACTGATATAGATTTCTCATTTGATATTGCAAATGGAATCGCTGGTGACCCTACTAAAATGGCAGCTGCGACTGGTGGTGCGCGGACTATGAATTTGGAAGGCAATGTGTTGGATCAGAAGGTACCTATGTTACGCGAAACATTTCAAGAACCCATTGGAGATTGCGGAACAACAGAAAAAAATAACAGCCTAATGTGGATGTTCTTATTGGGAATGGCGGGTGGACTACTCGCATTGTTGACACCTTGTGTGTTTCCAATGATTCCACTTACAGTTAGTTTCTTTACCAAGGATACAAAACGTTCTGGATGGATGAATGGTGCTATCTATGGAATTTCAATTATAGTTATCTATGTGGCAATGGGCTTATTGCTTACGGCCGTATTTGGTGAAGAAGCACTCAACCGCCTTTCCACAAACTGGATTGCAAATACATTATTTTTCTTAATATTTTTAGCATTTGCATTTTCCTTCTTTGGATTCTTTGAAATTACTTTGCCGAGTTCTTGGTCTACAAAGACAGATGGTATGGCAGACAAAGGAGGACTTTTAGGAATTTTCTTTATGGCATTTACTTTAGCATTGGTATCATTTTCTTGTACCGGACCTATTATAGGTTCGGCTATAGTGCAAGCCGCTTCTAATCAGGTGGGACCCGCAGTGGTCATGTTTGGATTTGCCTTAGCTCTGGCTTTGCCTTTCGGTTTATTTGCAGCATTCCCCGCCTGGTTAAATACCCTACCTAAATCAGGAAGTTGGATGAATTCCGTGAAGGTTGTTTTAGGATTTTTGGAACTGGCACTAGCATTTAAGTTTCTCTCTGTTGCTGATATGACGAACCACTGGGGATTTTTGAAGTATGAGGTATTCATGGCTATCTGGGTAGTCTGCTTCTTAGGAATGGCACTCTACTTATTTGGATTCATTAAGTTTCCGCATGATAGTCCAATAAAAAAATTATCACCAACACGTTGGGTATTTGCATTAGCTTCCCTAGCGTTTACAATATATCTTGCAACTGGGTTCTTCTATAATGATAAAACAAAAAGTTACGATCCTGTAAGTTTAATGAGTGGACTAGCACCGCCATCACACTATAATTTTTTCTTAGATAAGCCAGAAGTCGATAAGGATATGAAAGCACGTTTTTCTTCTTACTCAAAATGTGCTAACAATATCGACTGTTTCAAGGATTATTATCAAGGGATGTCTTATGCAAGAGAGCAAGGAAAACCTGCATTGATAGACATGACTGGCCATGGTTGCGTTAACTGTCGAAAGACGGAAGAACACATTTGGGTAAAAGATAATATTAGAGATAAGCTCAATAATGATTTTGTTCTTATATCACTGTATGTAGATGACGATAAGAAGTTGGATAAAAAATTTACCTCAGCACGAGATGGGAATCCTAGTATTAGAAACGTAGGAAACATGTGGGCAGATTTTCAGATTGTAAATTTTGAGCAAAACTCTCAACCACTTTATATTATGGTGACACCTGACGAAGAAGTATTGGCTGAACCTAGAGGGTATCAGAGTGGTGTGGAGTCCTATAATGATTATTTGAATTGTGGTCTTAATGCTTTTGAGCAGTCCAAGAAATTATTGGGGTCAAATTAGTATTAAACTCTAATCTTTAAGTCCTTGCTTTAACAAACTACAAATGTTTTCCCTAGGGGGAAGGCTTAAGTAGGGATACACTACTTTAGAAAGAAATAAACCATTCGGAAAGGACGGCCGCATAGAATCAATCACAATCTTGTTAGCAAGTGTTTGTTCAAATGCCTCTACAGTCATGCGACCTTCCCCTACTTCCAAAAGATAATAAATACATAGCCTTACCATACCACGAAGGAAACGATTTGCAGTAATGGTAAAGCGTAACCGTTTTGCGTCATCACTTACAAAGAGCTTAGAATGTGAAACATTACAACGTGTATGTTTATGAAAATCAGGTTGCTTACAAATGGCTCTAAAGTCATCATAGTTTTGTATCAACGCAGCTGCCATCTGCATCGCAGGAATGTCTAAGTCCTTGATTTCATAGAAAGAACTGTATCGTACTAGCACTGGATTTTTTTCCAGATGAATAAAATAATCGTAGGTCCTTGCGATAGCATCATATCTACAATGTTGCTTGTCTTCCATTTTAATGACATCGTAGACTACAATTTCGTCAGGTAGATTTTTGTTTATCCTAAACTTGAGGTCAAAGTCATATTCTTCGGTCAGATGGATATGTAAATAGTATTGACTGGCGTGCACACCGGCGTCTGTACGGCCACAACCATATACAGTTATATCTCTGGCAAATATTTTCTTTAGCGTTTCTTCAATGGTCTCCTGCACGGATCTGACATTGGGCTGGCGTTGCCATCCACGGAATTTAGTGCCTTCGTAGGCTATATGGAGAAAGTGGGTCAATTCTGTATCTATTAGAGTGACAAGGTAATGTTTCTTATGGTTATGAATTGAATGCTTAAATTATGTAAACTATTATGGATACTATTTACGATAAGAAAACATACTTACAAATCATGTAGTTATGATTTACTATAAAATCTTAATTTTGAGTAACCAAATGAATCAATAGAACATAAATAATTAGAACTCTATTTTGAGACCGGCTTTTTTAATACTAACAATGAAATCATTTTACATTTTACTAATATTTTGTCTGCCTGTGCTTGCAAATGCACAAATCATAAACTTTCCGGATGCAAATTTTAAAAGTATTTTATTAACTGGAAATTCAGTTGATCATAATGGGGATGGTGAAATTTCTATAGCAGAGGCAGAGACAATGGAATTTCTTTATTTGTTTAATGGGGGTATTACAGATGCTACAGGATTAATGCACTTTGTGAATGTAAAGGATATTAATTTAGGTTTTAATGAATTAGTGAGTGTGGATCTAAGCAATTTAACCAAATTGGAAGAATTGGATGTAGATAGTAACTTATTAACAGAACTCGATTTAGAAGGTCTATCATGTTTACGGGATTTAAGTTGTTCTTTCAATGCATTGACAGAGTTACAATTAGAAGGAGTTCCTAATTTGGAATTTCTGACCTGTGGAGTCAATATGTTAGAATCTGTAGATTTATCTCATGTACCAAAACTTTTACTTATAGATTTCTCAGGTAATAATTTGACTACCTTGGATTTTAGTTTTACGCCTGAAATTTCATTTCTTTATCTTGGTCTAAACCCTCTAGAAAATCTTGACTTCTCACCATTAACTAAACTTGAATTATTCACCTCTACGTCAAATCAAATGACGAGTGCAGATTTCAGTTCCAACCCTCTTTTATTTATGTTAGATTTACGATTTAATGACGTTTTGGAATCAGTAAACATAAAAAACGGTTCAGTTATTTCTGAAGTAAATTTAGAAAACAGCCCCGCGTTGCAATTTCTTTGTGTAAATGAGCAAGAGGTTGCATTTTATCAAAATTATATAGAATCGCTAGATATACCATGTTCTGTAAATTCATATTGCTCATTTGAACCTGGAGGTACTTATTACACGCTCGATGGATCTATTTACTATGGTCAAGATGTGGGAGGATGCGATTCACAAGAATCTTATGGTATTCCTAACTTAAGTCTTACGATTAACGAAGGAAGCAATATCGGGTATCTTTCTTCTAGCTTCTCTGGAGAATATAGTCTTACTGTGCCAGAAGGGAATTATACAGTTATTCCGCAGATTGATCACCCAGAATTATTTGAAATTACTCCTGCATCTGTACAAGTTGATTTTCCGATTGATGGTGCTAGTGTGGAACACGACTTTTGTGTGACACCAAAAAACATATTAACTCAACTTGAAATCTCTATATTACCATTGGGTGGAGCTAGACCTGGGTTTCCATCTTCTTATAAAATTCTAATTCAAAATAATGGCTCCATGGAGGTTGATGGAACGGTGGATTTATACTTTCAAGGAAATCGAATGGAATTCTTGAGCGCTGAACCAACAGTTGCAACTCAAACTGATGCCAAGTTGGTTTGGGAATATGAAGGCCTAAAGCCTTTTGAACGTAAAGAATTTCATGTTGATTTTGAATTGAATTCTCCAATGGATTCACCGCCTTTAAATGCAGGTGATGTATTAGAATTTACTGCGCAGCTTTTTCCAATAGATTCGGATAGATTTGATAATACAATCCATTTTAAACAGACAGTTGTAAATGCGCAAGATCCAAATGATAAAACCTGCATCGAGGGGCGCTATGTTTCGCAAGAGTATATCGGCGAGTATGTACATTATATCATACGTTTTGAAAATATTGGAACAGCGGATGCTGTCAATGTAGTTGTAAAGGATATTCTTGACGTAAGTAAATTTGATGTAGCTAGCCTCAGAGTTCTAGATAGTAGTCATGATCATATATATAAAGTTAGAGACGAGAATATTGTTGAGTTTATTTTTGAAGGAATCTATTTGCCGTTTGAAGATGATATAAATGATGGATATATTTCTTTTAAAATAAAAACTTTACCCGCACTTGCGATAGGCGATCAATTTGAAAATGAAGCAGAAATTTATTTCGATTATAATTTCCCTATTATAACAGATGAAGCATTAACAAGTATCACTTTAGTGAATTCTAGCAAAGAATTAGGAGACGCGATTCCTCTAAAATTAAGCCCTAATCCTACAAATGGCACTTTACATATTTCTACAGAAGAAGAGATGCAGAGCTTATCGATATATAATCAAATGGGTCAGTTACTTTACCAAAAAGTTCTTACACAGAGCGCTTACAAAACCGAATTAGACGTCCGAAGCTTACGATCAGGAGATTACATCATTAAAATTATGACTGAAGCAGGGGAGCATGTTAGAAAGTTTGTAAAAATCTCCAATTAACATTTATTAGGATAAATTAATGAAGTCTCCATTTACCTTTGGTGATACTTTAGAACATGATTACAAAACTAATAATCATGAAACAACTTTTATTATTAATACTTTGTATTTTTCAAGTACTTACTTTAAAAGCACAATACTGTAGTTCAACTGCATCAACAGCAGACTACGAATGGATAGCATCTGTACGATTTGATACGCGTACACATTATAGTGGTCCGAGTAGTGGCTACGAAGATTTTTATGGAGGAATTCTTCCGTTTAGAGCTGTTCCTGGATCTTGTTATAACATGAACATTGAAGTAGACTATGCCGCAACGAATTATCAAGAATATTTTGCTGTCTGGATTGATCTAAACCATGATGGAGATTTCTTTGATCCCGGTGAAGAGATCTTTAAGACATTTGCGGGTATAGTTGGTGGGGTAGGAGCGAATATAACAATTCCCGCTAGTGCTACTCTTGGAGAAACACGTATGCGCGTCTCTATGAAGTACGGATTTGCAGTGGAGCCTTGTGACGTATATGCATATGGTGAGGTAGAAGACTATATGATTCAACTACTACCCGAGGAACCTACATGCCCATCTGCCGGACTCAGTACCGATTATGAGTATATAAAATCAGTAAAAATAAATAATGTAGATAATTACAGTGGAGATAATGGAGGATATTTCCGTGATTTCTGCGGCGGCAATTATCTCAATATGGGCATGGAAAACGAACTGGTTTTGGAACCTGGATTCTATGGAAATCCATCGACGTATCCAGAAGTATGGAAAGTATGGATAGATTATAACAAAAATGACTCCTTCGAGGATGTAGGTGAAGTCGTTCACATCAGCGCTCCTAATGAAGAAGTCGAAATATTTAATCTCACTATTCCGACAAGTCTAATTCCAGATGAGATGTACCGGATGCGTGTCTCTATGCGGTATAATTCTGCTGTTACGAGTTCTTGTTCCGCCTATAGCTGGGGAGAGGTAGAGGATTATGAATTTGTAGTAAAGGACCCTTTAGGAGTTGCTACTCTGCTGCAAGGAGAATCGCACACTAGAGCATTTACGAAAGTCAAATCTAGTAGAGTAAAGGAATCTGTCAAGATAAATCCTAACCCCGCAGATCAATTTATTAATATCAGGTTTAAATATGAACGAGATGTACCAGCTAGTTATAGGATAATTAACATGCAAGGAGCTATTATGGAAGAGAAGGCTGTTGATATGGTAGGAGAAGAAATAAGAGTTAGCGTTCATGATTATCCAAATGGCTACTACCTATTTCAATCCAAGATATGTGATGATTGGAATGCTGTACCATTTATAGTGCTGCATTAAGAACTCAAATTTTAATTTGTGATACGCCGAGTGTTCATTGGTTTCTATTAAATGCTCGGCATTTTTTATTTTAGGCAGGCAGAGTGAATTAAGTCATAGCTGGTATAATTACTTGAGAACGATAGTTTTATATCCAATTAACTGGCCTACTTTGTTAGAGATAACTAAGTAAAATACACCTATTGTGTTTTGAAGATTTAGAGCAATACGATTTTATCCTTGCTTAGCTAAAAACCCAAGCTCGACTAGGATAGTTTTGCCATGTATGTCGATGAGCTTTATAGTGAGTTCTGTTTTTTCGTTTAAGTCAATTTCTA
>Ga0209828_1000424_pt1 | contig 40726 bp, 39 predicted proteins | sample MaitaG_FD_187429 | JGI IMG/M metagenome (GOLD analysis project Ga0209828, IMG submission 187429) | Marine algal microbial communities from Maine, USA - Maine_Asex2 metaG (SPAdes) (version 2) | ecosystem: Host-associated > Algae > Red algae > Unclassified | place: Maine, USA | collected 2015-01-05
TTCCGAGCCCCAGCGAGGAAAGGCGTACTGCCGGGTTGATCGGTAGCGTGTTGGGACTGGCAGCTATTTGGCTCGGACAGCGTTTCCGAGCCCCAGCGAGGAAAGGCGTACTACCGGGTTGATCGGTAGCGTGTTGGGACTGGCAGCTATTTGGCTCGGACAGCGTTTCCGAGCCCCAGCGAGGAAAGGCGTACTACCCTGTGGCTAGCAAAAAGGTTGTCGGTCTTGAGACCGAATACGGCATCGTTCACCGAGGTGTCGATGACCCAAACCCGATCACTGCGTCGTCGCTGCTCATCAACGCATACCTTGCGCGATGCGAAGCCACTGGTCGCCGGCCCGCAACCCAGCGGGTCTCCTGGGATTTCGAAGACGAGAGCCCGTCAATTGATGCTCGGGGCTTTACGCCGCTAGGAGCTCGGCCACCCGAGATCGAGACACATTTGGTCAATGCGGTACTGACCAACGGAGCCCGCTATTACGTGGATCACGCTCATCCCGAGATGTCAACGCCCGAATGCCTCGACGCTCGCACCGCGGTGCGTTATGACCGGGCGGGCGAATTGGTCATCATCGAGTCAATGGACGCCGCCAAAGAGTTGCTCAGCGGTGGCCAAGAACTCATTGCCTACAAGAACAACAGCGACGGCAAAGGCAATAGTTATGGGACCCATGAGAACTATCTCATGGACCGCAACACGCCGTTCTCGCACATTGTGTCGCATGCGACGGTGCATTTCGTGACCCGCCAGATCTTCATTGGCGCTGGCAAGGTCGGCTGCGAAATCCCTGGCACCGGGTCCGATGTCGTTCCGTTTCAGCTCACCCAGCGAGCGGATTTCTTCGAGGAAGAAGTCGGCCTTGAAACAACGCTCAAGCGGCCGATCATAAACACCCGCGACGAACCCCACGCAGACGCTCAGAAGTATCGTCGCCTTCATGTGATTGTTGGCGATGCAAACATGAGCGAGTTTGCAACCTGGCTCAAGGTCGGCTCGACGCTCCTCGTGCTCGCGATGATCGAGGACGACGCCTTTGAGCCCAAGCTGGCGTTCCGAACGCCGGTGCAAGCGCTGCGCAACGTGAGCTATGACCTGTCCTTGTCCAAGCCGCTTCGCTTGGCCGACGGCACCTCGGCAACGGCGATCGAAATTCAAGCTGCGATAATTGAGGCCGCCGAGACTTACCTGGAGCGCTACGGCGCCGACGGCGCAGGCGGGCCAGATGCCTACGAGGTTCTCAAAGCCTGGCGCGAGACCGTTGAAACGCTCGAACGAGACCCCGTGGAACTGGCCGACCGAATCGACTGGATCGCCAAGAAGAAGCTACTCGACGCATACCGAGAACGAGATGGGCTGAGCTGGGACGACGCCCGGCTGCGAGCTCTCGATATCCAGTATCACGACATGCGTCCGGAGCGCTCGGTCTTCAACAAGCTCAACATGCTCAAGCTGGTCGACCACGACGCAGCGGTGGCCGGCGCCGACAATCCGCCCGAAGACACTCGCGCGTATTTCCGCGGCGAGTGCCTGCGTCGCTTCCCCGACGCAATCGTGGCTGCCAACTGGGATTCGCTCGTATTTGACACCGGCGAAGCCCCACTGCGCCGAGTGCCCATGATGGAACCCACCCGGGGGACTGCTGGTCATGTGGCTCAGCTTCTCGCAGGATGCGACACTGTAAAAGAACTACTGGATCGGCTCGAGGCCTAGCGGCTGCGTTTCACTACCACCACCAACAACTCGCGAGAGAAGAGAGAATCCACCTATGGCTGAACAAGAGAAGCGTCAAGCTCCGGCGCCTGCCAAAACTGACCAGGTTGCCGAGACGCCGAACGTCAAGGTTAAACAGGCCTCCCTGGCCGACGGACTCGACGACATTCTCGACGAGATCGACGAGGTCCTTGAGACCAACGCCGAGGAATTCGTCAAGTCCTATGTACAAAAGGGCGGGCAGTAGCTAACGGACACGGCTTCGAGCGTTAGTCTTGCGTCGTGACCTTGCCAACATTTTCATTCGGTGAAGACCCGGGGCCCGACTTCTCTCGCCTCGCTCGTCAGCACGGACATATCAACGACCCCGCCGCTGGCGAAGTCCTTGACCTTCCGCACGGCACAACGTGTATAGCGATGCGTTACGACGAAGGCGTTCTGATCGCAGGTGACCGACGAGCAACTTCGGGCAACCTGATCAGTTATCGCACGATGCAGAAGGTCTTTCCGAGTGATCGACACTCGGCGGTGGCGATCGCAGGAGCAGCAGGTGCAGCTGTGGAAATGGTGCGATTGTTTCAGTTGCAACTCGAACACTATGAAAAGGTTCAAGGCAAGGAACTTAGCCTCGATGGTAAGGCAGCCCAGTTGAGCCAGATGCTCCGCCAGAACCTGCCAGCCGCTCGCGCTGGCATGGTGGTGGTGCCGCTCTTCGCTGGCTTTGACCTGCGGACCGAAATTGGGCGGCTGTTCCAATTCGATATCAGTGGTGGGCGCTACGAAGAACTCGAATATGGCTCCACCGGGTCCGGCAGCTTGCACGCCGCTACCGCTCTCAAGATCGGCTACCGCCGCGGTCAAGATCGCAACACGGCAGTGGGCCTAGCACTCGAAGCGCTCTATGTCGCTGCCGACGAAGACTCAGCAACCGGCGGGCCCGACTTCATTCGCAACCTTTTTCCAATCGTGGCCACGGTGACCGCCGACGGGTACCAGCAGCTCGAAGACGACGAGGTTCGGGACCGCAGTCAAACATTTGTCGATGAACTCACTGCCCGAAACACAGCGGTTTAGGAAGAAGGAACGAACACAATGAGCACTCCTTTTTATGTAGCCCCCGAACAAGTCATGAAAGACCGGGCCGACTACGCCCGCAAGGGCATCGCCCGTGGCCGATCCTTGATTGCCAGCACGTACCAAGACGGCATCATCATCGTTGCCGAGAACCCTTCGAACACACTGCACAAGTTGTCCGAGATCTATGACCGCATCGGCTTCGCCGGTGTTGGTCGATACAACGAGTTTGACCAGCTCCGCATACAAGGAATCCGACATGCGGACCTGACCGGCTTCAATTACAGCCGGTACGACGTCGACGCACTCAGTCTCGCGAACCAGTACGCACAGATCCTGGGTCAAACCTTCACCAACGAGATGAAGCCAATGGAAGTTGAGATCCTGGTCGCTGAGATCGGCGAAGATGCCGACCAGGCTGATCAAGATCAGCTCTTTCACATCCTCTACGACGGCACCGTGTTCGATCGAGACCGCTACGCCGTGCTCGGTGGCGACGCCGAGGCCATCGTGGCTCGGCTCGAAGAAGGGTTCGAAGGCCGGCTCGCCGTTGGCCCCGCCATCCAACAGGCCCAAACTGCACTGGCAGGTCCCGAGCGGACCCTGGTGGCCGACGACCTCGAAGTTGCGGTCCTTGACCGTGGTAACGGCCGTCGCGCCTTCCGGCGAATCGTCGCCGATGAACTTGCGGGCTTGGTGAGCTGACCCGGATGCAACGTCGAATCTACGGAATCGAGAACGAGTACGGCGTCACCTGCACCCAACGTGGCCACCGACGCCTAAGCCCCGACGAGGTCGCCCGCTATCTATTCCGACGTGTGGTGTCCTGGGGTCGCAGCAGCAACGTGTTCCTGGCCAATGGCGCTCGCCTCTACCTCGACGTTGGTTCCCATCCCGAATACGCCACGCCCGAATGCGACGACATTCAAGAGTTGGTTGCCCATGACAAGGCGGGCGAACGCATTCTTGAACAGCTCCTCACCTCGGCCGAGGAACGTCTTCGCGAAGAAGGCATCGCTGGCGATATTTACCTGTTCAAGAACAACACCGACAGCGCTGGCAACAGCTATGGCTGTCATGAGAATTACATGACCTCTCGCAAGGACGACTTGCGCGACTATGCCGAGGTCCTCATTCCGTTCTTGGTCAGTCGGCAGATCTATGCCGGTGCTGGCAAGGTGCTGCAAACTGCCCGAGGCGCCATGTACTGCGTGAGCCAGCGCGCAGAACACATTTGGGAAGGCGTTTCGAGCGCCACGACTAGGTCACGCCCGATCATCAACACCCGCGATGAACCCCATGCCGACGCCGAGAAGTATCGCCGACTGCATGTGATCGTGGGCGACTCAAACATGAGCGAGTACGCAACGTTTCTTAAAGTAGGGGCGGCATCACTGCTGTTACGCATGCTCGAAGATCCGACCGTGGTGTTGCGCGACATGACGCTCGATAATCCCGTTCGAGCAATTCGCGAGATTAGCCACGACATCACCTGCACTCGGCCGGTGCGGCTTGCAAACGGGCGCGAAGCTTCTGCCCTGCAGATCCAAACGGAGTACCTCGACCGGGCGCTTCGTTTCGCCGAACATCATGAGCTCAACCCCATTGAGCAGCAAGCGCTTTCCATGTGGGAGCATTGCCTGACAACGATCGAAGAGGATCCGCTCCTTCTCGACACTGAGTGTGATTGGGTGATTAAGTACCACCTGATTGAAAAGTACCGCGAGCGCAACGAGCTCCCGATGACCGATGCACGAGTCTCACTCATCGACTTGCAGTATCACGACATCAATCGGGATCGCGGGTTGTTCTACCGGTTGCAGAAGAAGGGCCTGGTCGAGCGCATATGCACCGACGCCCAGATCGCTGCTGCGGTCGACACTCCTCCCCAGACGACGCGGGCTCGCCTGCGCGGCGACTTCATCCGCAAGGCCAAAGAACGTCGACGCGACTACACCGTTGACTGGGTGCACCTCAAGCTTAATGATCAGGCCCAACGCACCGTGCTCTGTAAAGATCCCTTCAAGGCGCACGATGAGCGCGTCGAGAAACTGATCGAAAGCCTGTAGAGCAGACCGTATGGCCATCGACAAGCTCGAGCGCCAACTCGGTCTGTTAGCAACGCTGCTGCACACCGAGGTGCCGCTACGAGCCTCGGAAATCCAATCTCGCGTGGGGGGATACCCCGAGAGTGATGTTGCGTTTCGGCGGGCGTTTGAGCGCGACAAGGATGACCTACGACGCCTCGGAATTCCCATAGAGGTCGAACGAACCGAAACGATCGACGGTTCGATCGATGGCTATCGGGTGAGCCAGGCCGACTACTACCTGCACGACTTGGGCCTGGAACCAGACGAGGTCGTTGCTCTGTCGGTTGCGTTGCGGCTCATCCGGCTCGAAGGAGCGGCGGCTGGCGACGCCATATGGAAGCTTGGTGGCAGCAGTGCCGACGAAGCGTCGGTGCCCGAATTGGCGGCCATCTCCATGGGACCGGCAGTGACACAGTTCCACCAGGCGATCACCACCCGCGCAACAGCAACGTTTTTGTACCGCAGCGAGCTGCGCACGGTAGAACCATGGCGACTGGCCTTCCGGCGAGGTCAGTGGTACCTGAACGGTTTCGACACCGACCGTGAAGATTCACGAAGCTTCCGGCTCGACCGAATCGAAGGAGCGGTCGAAGTCAGTGAACCGGGCGCAGCGCAAGCCCCTCGCTCGGACCGCACGAGTGAGCGCCAACCATGGCAGTTTGCAACCGAAGAAGAACAGACCTACACCGCCCGAGTAGCAATCGATGCCAGCCATGCCCGGTGGGCGCAACACCACGTTGCCGAAGCGCAAGTAGTGGCGACACACGACAACGGATCTATCGAGATCGAAATCGAAGTCACCAACGTGGTCGCATTCCGGTCGTTGATTCTGTCGATGGCGGCTGCGGCTGAAATTCTTGCGCCCGATGAGTTGCGCAGCGACATGGTTTCGTGGCTCGAAGCGTTGGTTACCTCGTGAGCCGACTCACTGCGGCGGACCGGATGCGTCGGCTTCTGGCCGTGATCCCGTGGGTGAGCGGCAGGGGAGAGGTGGCACTCTCGGAGATCTCTGACCGGTTCGATTATCCGATGGATCGCTTGCGCCGAGACTTGACCGAAGTCGTCCAGTTCGTAGGCGTTTACCCGCACACCCCCGACATGTTGATCGAGGTATACCTCGACGAACAAGATGAGCGTGTGAGCTTCGCGTTGGCAGACTATTTCACGTCGCCGCTACGGCTCACACCCGAAGAGGGCTTGAGCCTGGTGTCCGCTGGACTTGGGCTTCTGGGTTCAACGGCCGGACAAGACAGCGCGCTCGAGCGGGCACTGCACAAGGTCGCAGCCCGCTTCGATGTAGCCGTTGGCGACGACCTCGATGTCAGCCTTGGGGGAGCCGACCCAGTCGTTGTTGACCAAGCCATGGGAGCCGTACAGAGCCAACACTGCGTCACGATCGACTACTACAGCCTGCACCGGGGTGAAACGACCTCTCGAACCGTCGAACCGCATCGAGTCTTTAGCGAACAAGGCGAGTGGTACATGCGAGCCTTCTGCCGCCTTGCTGGGGAGGTCCGTACCTTCCGGCTAGACCGCGTGCTCTCGCTGGCTATCAACGACGAAACCTTCGAACCGGTTGGTCCAACCGAAGGTGGCACCTTCGCCGCGTCCGAAGATGACATTCGGGTCACGCTCAAACTCGAACCCCAGGCTTCTTGGGTTGCCGAAGCTTTCCCGATGGAGTCTGTCAAACGTACCAAGACCGCGCTGCGAGTGACCTTGGCGGTGTCCAGCCTGACTTGGCTTGAACGGCTTCTTCTTCAGCTTGGAAGCCAAGCCGTGGTCGAAATGGCCGAACCTGCCTTGCCGAACGACTTCTTGGCCGATGCGGCTCGGCCGATCCTGGATCGCTACCGCGCCACAGACGCGGGTAAGACCGACTAACTTCCCCCGGTGCCTCTCCCCGCCGATGATCCCGGCAGCAACCTTGCTGATAGCTGGCTTGGTAGCACCGTCGGCTCTGACATGGCTTTGGCAGACCTCGCAGTATCGGACCGGCACGAAGCAGATCCGGCCCGCGGATCCCGGTTGCAGCGAGCTCACGAAGACGAATCGACGGTGGTATCACGGGCGATGCGCGAATGGGGACTGGTCGCGCTTGGTGCACTTGTCATTGCGCTCGTGCTTCGGTTGCTCGTGGTGCAGGCGTACGTCATTCCTTCGGATTCAATGGTCCCTACGCTCGTCGATGGCGACCGGGTCGTGGTGAACCGCTTGAGCTATTCGGCAGGCGACGTCGAGCGTGGCCAAGTAATTGTCTTTGAACGGCCGCCGAGCCTGCCAGGGACCGACGACGTGATCAAGCGAGTCATTGGTCTACCGGGCGAAACCATCCGCTTTGTCGACGATCAGGTGTACATCGAGACGAAGCGAGTGGTCGAGTCGTATCTGCTGGTGCCAGACAGCACCCGGTCAAAAGGAATGATCCCAGGGTGCGCCCAAGACAATCCTGCTGCCGATCGATGCACGATTCCGGAAGGCTTTGTCTTCGTGATGGGTGACAACCGAGTCGGCTCCGATGACAGCCGCGTGTTCGGACCCGTAGAGATTGACACGATCGTAGGGCGAGCGTTTGTGCGCGTGTGGCCCGTGACCAAGCTCGGCCGGTTGTAGACGACTGGTAACAGGCGGTGCTGAGTCGGCCAGGGCGACGCAACGAAGCTTTGTGCCGAAGCGCCCATTGCCGGTAAGCCGCGCTGGCGACACCACATGCCCACGGTAGGGTTCCAGGGTGACTACGAGCGGCGAATCGCCTTCGGGCGCTGCTGGCGTCAATGAACCTGACTGGATTGATCAGATCCTTGAACGTGCGACTCGACAGGTCGACGATTCGGCTGCCTCGCCGGCTGCGAAGGCCACGATGCCAATCGTTCCCGAAACGAGCGCTGTTGCCGCACCTCCAGACGCGCCTCTGGTCCAACGAGCGCCGGTACCTGCTGATGGTCTAGCCGAAATTCGATGGGCAGATTCTCCGGAGGTGACGCCGGCGAGCACGCCGGTCGCGTCTGCAGAACCCGTGCTCGTTCCTCAGGCTGTAGGCCGTTCGGCGTGGGATGCTGATCTCGCTGCGGTCGGCCAAACTGGGGATCCCGACGGTTGGGAGAAACTGTCGTGGCAGGACTTAGACGATCGCCATACCGAGCACAGCCCCATGCAGGAACTCTCCGGGTTTGGGCGCATATTGCGCGAGTGGGGTCCGGTGCTGTTCGCGGCCGTAGCGATCGCGCTGTTCACCCGGCTGGTGCTGGTTCAGGCGTACCACATTCCTTCAGGGTCTATGGTCCCCACGCTTGAGACGGGCGACCGCGTGGTGGTGAACCGACTGAGCTACCGATTGGGCGAGATAGAGCGAGGCCAAGTCGTGGTGTTCGCAAAACCTCCCGGCAGCAGTGGTGAAAATGATTTAATCAAGCGGATAGTCGGTCTACCCGGCGAGACGATCCGGTTCGTGGACAACCAGGTGTACATCGACGATCGGCGAGTAGACGAGCCATATCTGGCCGAGCCGGATAGCACCAGGCCGCTAGTTACGATTCCGGGTTGTGCACAAGACGTGGCGTCTGAATCGTTGTGCACGATTCCCGAGGGGTACGTCTTTGTTATGGGAGATAACCGCCTGGGCTCATCCGACAGCCGCGCCTTCGGGCCCATCGAAACCGACACCGTCGTCGGCCGAGCCTTCCTGAGAGTCTGGCCCCTAAACAACCTCGGCCAGCTCTAGGCAGTGTTGCACCACTCCGTTCGGGCCGGCGTTCGCCGGACATTGTGTCGACTGGTGTTGAGCGGCTCCTCCGTCGCGAATGAGTGCGAGTTGTGAGCGGAGCGAACGGCGCTACCCGTAGACACGTTGGCGGGCGCTGAGCATTCGGTCGACGTGGTCGCTGAAGATGGCGTCGCAGCCCATGTTGAGTAGCTCGCTCGCCACGCGTTCTAGGTGAGCATCCCAGCCGAAGCAGAAGATGTCGAACCGGTGGTAGAGGGCAATGAGCCCGCCGGACCAGTCGCCTTGGCGGAAATTGACGGCATCGATTTGGCGTTCGAACAGCTCGGCGCCGTGGCGCTCGGGGCCGTTTTCGAGCCGGCCGAGTCGAGTTGAGTGCACCAGTCGTACGTCGGACCATCGCTTGCGCCACGAGGTGACAACTTCGAGATCGGGGTGACAGAGCCAGGTTTTGGCGACGACGTCGTCGCCGGTGGCTTCGCTGACGGCTCGCACCGCGTTCACGGTTGCATCAATGGCGTCGGTAGTTTTGATATCGATCGAGAGCTGGAAATCTGTGCCGACTGCGGCGTACAACTCGGTCAGGGTCGGCACGTGCTCAGGTAGGTCTGCGGCCAATGTGTCGGCCACCTTTGTGCGGCGCAGCAGAGAACCGACCGAGTCATCGTGGATGAGTACTGCTTGGTTGTCTTTGGAGACCCAAATGTCGCTTTCGAGGCCGTTTGCACCCAGTCTGAGTCCAAGCCGAAACGCTTCGAGCGTATTCTCCGGTGCATGAGCGGCGCCGCCGCGATGAGCGAAAAGGATTGGTTCATCGAATTGTGCAGCGATTCGCGGTCCCACGGCCCCTATGTTGCCGCCAAAAACTAAAAAAGATGAAAAGAAACCTCAACAATGGCTGTTCGGGGCCGAACTATTCGGGGAAGGAGCACAGAGCATGGCACGAGTACGGGCAACATGTGATCACTGCGGTGACACGGAACTATCGATCGATGCACTTGCGGTGCGTATTTGTCGAGAAGACCACGACGGCACGTACACGTTTACCTGCCCGGAGTGTTCGCTCGTTCATGAGAAGGAAGCCAGTCGACGCACCCTTGACTTGTTGGTTGCCTCCGGCGCCGATGTCACGTTCTGGTCAGTGCCCATCGAACGGCTCGTCGACCTTGGATTTGGCCCGTTAACTCACGATCATCTTCTCGACTTCCACGACAACCTCCAGGACGACGCCGGTATTGCGGCCGCCCTTGGTGAACTTGTCGGCGACTGAAGCCGACAACGAGAACTACGGCGCCGGTCACGGACTGAAGTCCTGACCCGACACATACGCAAGTAGACTTCTCCCATGCTGAATATCGGCGGCTGGGAGCTGATGATCATTCTGCTCGTTGGCCTGGTTGTGCTGGGGCCGCAGCGTCTGCCCGAAGTCGCCCGCCAGCTCGGCCAGACGGTTTCGTCGTTGCGTTCATTAGCTAGTGGCTTTCAGGCAGAGCTCGAAGCAGCGTCCAAGCCCATAACTGAGCCGGGCATGGCCACAAGGTCGATCGACTCTGACGCAATGACGCTCAAGGGGCCGACCCCACAAGACGAGGCGATTGCAGCCACCCAAGTTGACGCTGTAGCAGGCACCGCTGGCGTTACCGATGGTGACACTGCGTCTGAGGTTGAGCCAGTGGTCGACGATCCCATCGAGTTTGTCGAGTCAGGCACCGTCACAGCCGATGCGAACGGCGAGGCCTCAGACCCGTTTGCTTCTCGCCGGACCGATCCCTACGAGGTAGCTACTGCTGCCCGCAAGGTTGCTCACGACGAGGGCGAGGGCGTGTCGCCCGGAGGTCCAACGGATTTGCGAGACGAAGAAGAGTGAGCGCCACCGCATCAGACCGGCAAGCCAGCGCCGACGGCAACATGAGCATTGTTGAACATCTCGGCGAGCTCCGCAAACGGATCGTAATTTCAGTCGTGGCTATTGCCGTTGGCGCGATTGTGGCCTGGGTCCTTTACGACCCGATCTTTGATTTCCTGCTGAAACCCCATTGCGATATCAATGGAGGGTCGGGTATCTCCGAGGAATGTGGCTTGCTTGCGACGAGCCCGCTCGACGGTTTCTCGATCAAGCTAACGGTCGCGACCTACACCGGCTTGGGAATGGCGATGCCCATCCTAATGTGGCAACTCTGGAAGTTCATTTCACCGGGCTTGTACGCCCACGAGAAGCGATGGGGCCTGTCCTTTGTGGTTTTCTCGGTCTTGCTGTTCGTGTTAGGAGCAGGTCTTGCCTACTGGACTCTGCCCCGGGCGCTTGAGTTTTTGGTCAACGTCGGCGGCGACAACCTCACGAACTTCTATACACCCAAGGCCTACATCGGCTTTGTCGTAAAAATGATGATTGGCTTCGGTATCGGTTTTGAGTTTCCGATACTTCTGATCTTCTTGCAGTTGATTGGTGTGGTCGATAACAAAACGCTGCGGGCTGGTCGCCGGTATGCGCTCGTTGGCATTGTCATCTTGGTTGCCGTTCTCACACCTAGCGGTGATCCGCTGTCGCTTATGGCGCTCTCGGTGCCCATGTACCTGTTCTACGAGGTCTCTATAGCGTTCGGCTGGTGGCGCAATCGCCGCAAGTCAGGCAAGACCCAAAAACCATCGAGGGCCGACTCAACGCCGTGACATCACAACACGAATCTGCAGCTCAGCCATCGCGTGGGACGAGTCGCGGGTTCCCCCTCGATCGATTCCAGCAAGAAGCAATCGATGCCTTCGACGCAGGGGAGAGCGTGCTCGTTTCGGCCCCGACTGGCGCGGGTAAGACCGTGATTGCCGAACACGCTATTGAGCGCATGCTCGAGGCCGGCCGGAAAATGTTTTACACGTCGCCAATCAAGGCGTTGGCGAACCAGAAGTTCCGCGACTTCGGCGTTCGCTACGGCATCGAGAACGTCGGGCTTCTTACCGGTGACATCACGATTCGCGGCGATGCGCCCGTGGTCGTGATGACCACCGAGGTCCTGCGCAACATGCTGTACGAGGGCGCAGGGCGAGTGAGCGAACTCGGCTGTGTCGTGCTCGACGAAGTGCACTATCTGCAAGACAAGCAGCGCGGTCCCGTATGGGAAGAAGTTCTGCTCAACCTGCCGCTCGACGTTCGCACGGTCTCACTGTCTGCCACGGTCTCCAACGTGGCAGAGTTCGTCGATTGGCTTACGACCGTACGTGGGGCAACCCGCTTGGTCGAGGAACGCACTCGTCCTGTGCCGCTGCGGCACCTGTTTGCGGCGACGCACAAAGAGTCTCGTTATATCCACCGTGAACCTCTTCTCAAGGGCCGACGCATGTCGCCTCAGGTCGAAAAGTTCAGACCCGAGAAGAAGCGCGGCGGCTCCAAGAAAGGCTCTCGCCACCGAGGGCGGGGCCAGGGTCGTGGTCGGGATCGGAATCACCAATCGGCAACCAAATGGGCGCCACCGCGGCGCTCCGAGCTCGTCGATGACCTCATTGCAGATGATGAGGGACCAGTCATCTGGTTCATCTTCTCCCGAGCTGGCTGCGACGAAGCGGTCCAACAGTGTCGCAAAGCGGGTCTGCGCTATACCAACGAGGACGAAGCCGATGAGTTGGCAGCGATTCTGCACGACGCAACGAGTGATATCGACGACGACGACTGGTACAGCCTCGGGCTCGATGATTGGCAAGAATCGTTCGAAGCAGGAATCGCGAGCCACCACGCCGGCCTCATTCCTGCCGTTAAGGAAGCGGTCGAGAAGGCGTTCGCACGAGGCCTGATCAGCGCCGTGTTCGCCACCGAGACACTGGCGCTCGGCGTGAACCTGCCCGCGAGGTCGGTCGTCCTTGAGCGGCTCATCAAGTTCAATGGAGAAACCCACGAGATGTTGACGCCGCTGCAGTTCACGCAGCTTGCGGGCCGCGCTGGTCGCCGGGGCCTCGACGACGAGGGAACCGTGGTGAGTTGTTGGTCGCAACGGGTCACGGTCGACGACGTTGCCGCACTCGCAGCGAGCACAGATTTCCCGCTGCGCTCTGCGTTCTCATCGAACTACAACATGGTCGCAAACCTAATCAGGCACGCTGACCAAGCCACCGCACGCCGGTTCGTCACCCGTTCGTTTGCCCAGTTTCAGCGTGACAAGAGCGTCGTAGCCGCCGAAGTCCAGCACGAACGCATCATCGACGCTATCGGTGCGGCCAAACGCGACGTTGCCTGCGATCATGGCGACGTTTATGACTGGCTCGCCTTGCGTTCGAGCGAGGCCCGAGCCGACGATGACGAGCTTGGGCAGCTCCGGCCCGGCTCGGTCGTTGCCCATGGTGCTGGCGCGATCGTGACTTCGGTCGCTCACCGTGGCGGAGGCGTCGTGGTGCGCATGATCGATGCGCGCGGTCGCAGCACCACCCACAGAAATGGCGACCTGGCATCACCGATTGCCGTGCTGGGTCACGAACAGCTTCCTTCGGGTCTATCTCCCACCAGCTTCGAGGCCGCCGAGTGGGCGATCGAAACGCTAGCTGCGAATTGGTCTGTCGCCAGTGGGGTCGGGGTCGGATCATGTGACCAGCTCGACCGTCATCTCGACGCAGTAAAAGAAGTTGCGCGACTCGATCGCAAACTCGCTAAGCAGCAAGCCAGAACCGACCGGCGACAGGGGGCGTTGGCCGCGGAGTTCGATGCGGTGGCCGACATCTTGCACGACCAGGGTTTTGCGACCGATTGGTTTCTGAACTCCAAGGGTCAGGTGCTGACAAATGTGCACGGCGAAGCCGAGGCGGTCTTGGCCGAGGCACTCGACCGCGGCATCCTGAATGGACTCAACGGACCAGAGCTAGCAGCAGTGCTTTCATCCCTGGTCTATGAGACCCGAGGCACCGGGCGGGGCCCGTCGTTTCGGTGGCCATCCAAACGGGTGAGGGGCGCAACAACGACACTCATGCAGTTTGCGAATGCGCTGCGCAACATCGAGAACGTTCGGCTGGACCAGTACCTGACTCGCGAGCTGGACCCCGGCCTGGTCGAGGTGGTCTATGACTGGGCAATGGGCGAACCCCTCGACGTCGTGCTCGGCCAGGAAATGACCGGCGGTGACTTCGTGCGGTCGATGCGCATGGTCGTGGACATCTGCCGACAAGTCGCCTCGGTGGCCGATGGCGAACTTCGAGACGCAGCACGTGATGCGGTCCACGGTGTCGATCGCGGTGTTGTCCGAGGGGCCCGAGACCTGGTGGCGGTCTCCGACGAAGAAGAGTGACGGGTATCGACAAAGGGCAACCCTGGGGCCTGCCCGGTGAACTGCCCAAGTCCGCGCCGGTAGCGCACACCGATGCCCAGGTGGTTTCTCTACGTGAACTGCAACATGGAGTTATCGGTGTTGATGAGGGTGACTTGGCGCGCACTCTTGGGATCCGCAAACCGTATGACCGAACAACTCCGAAGCATCTGGTCCCGGTAGATGCCATCTGCGTGGAACTCAATGGCCGGTCCCTGGTTGCGGTCGCTCATGTGGTCATTGGCCGGTTCATGGTTAGCCCGAGTGTCACCGCCATCATGAACGCTGCGTTCGTCGGAACTCGTAACTTGGCACCTCGAGCTCACCCTGGTGACGGCCTCGCCGACGTGGTCTCCATGAACCTTTCGCTCGCTGACCGCTACAAGGCTCGTGGTCGTATGTCGACCGGTTCACACCTGCCGCACCCGGGCATCAAGATCACCCGTGCGAAGACGGGCGAAGTCAGCTTTGAACGCCCTCGAACCGTGATGGTTGATGGTGTCCCTGCGGGCCGGGCGAGGACTGTGCGCTACGAGATCGTGCCAGCGTTCGTCACGATCGCGGTTTCATGACTAACAGACCGTGGCACACAGAGCGGGAGTTTCCGGTGAGTTCCCCGTTTACGGGTTCGATTGCGCCTAAGGTTTGCAGCCTGTGAGCGCCTACATCGCCGAAGAGTTCGACGACCACGAAGCCGACATCCTTCGTCGGTACTTCACGAACTTGGACCTACCCGTTTTTGCTTTGGTTAACCTGCCCGAGGTTGTCAAAGGAGCACTGTTCGCCCGGTACTCGCGCTCGGCGAAGTCGCTGCGACGCTTGTTCCTCGACGAATTCGTTGGCGACCTTGACATCGAGGGCGATGTCACGATCGATGCCACCGTGGGACTCGAACGCGCCGAAGAGCTATACACACGGATCTTTTTCGAGTACGGCGATGACTCGGTGGCGCAGCTTGGCGGCGTGCACCTTGCCTGCGAACAAGCCTCGAATCTGCTGACCAAGGTGCTCGAGTGGGGCCGACTCATGTCGTACCTTGAGCAGAGCACCCGTTACATCGCCTACGACGGTCGCCTCGGTGGTCGGTACCGCTATTACCGCCCTCCTGCGATCCTCAAGTCTGAACTCGGCACGCGATATGTCGCCGAGATGGACCGCATGTTCTCGAGCTATTCGGCGCTGATTCCCGGGCTTACCGAGTTCTTCCGCACGCAGACGCCAAAGGGTGACCAAGACTCGGACTTCATCTATAGGCAGGCGATCAAGGCCAAGGCGCTTGATTCGATTCGAGGTATGTTGCCAGCAGCCGCTATCTCCAACCTTGGTATCTACGGCACCGGACAGGCCTATGAGGCATTGCTGTTACGGATGCGATCGCATCCACTTCCCGAGGCTCGTAGCTACGCCGACATGATGCTCACCGAATTGCGCAAGGTGATTCCGTCGTTCCTGCGCCGAGTCGATATCGAAGATCGCGGCGTGGCAACGAGCAATTACTTTGGTGCCAACTTTGATGCGATGGCTGGTATCGCCGATTCGATCTTTGCGGACACCGACGCCGAACCCGCCCCCAGCGTTCGTCTGCTCGACTTTGATCCCGAAGGCGAAGCCAAAGTGGTGGCCGCGGCCTTGTATCCCCACGTGATGATCCCCGAGGATCAGATCATGCGGCGCGTACACGCCATGACGGTCGATGAGCGGGTGGAGATCCTGCGCGCCTACTGCGGCGATCGCACGAATCGCCGGCAGCGACCAGGCCGTGCTCTTGAACGCCCGTTCTATCGGTTTGACATTTTGGCCGATTACGGGGCGTTCCGCGATCTGCAACGACATCGCATGATGACGGTCGATTGGCAGACTCTTCGGCCTGATCATGGCTATGAGCGCCCTGAGGCTGTCGAGCTTGCTGGCGTGACCGGCGAGTTCGAAGAAGCTATGGAACGCTCTGCTGAACTCTTTGACACTCTGGTTGACCCTTTTCCGACCGAGGCGCCCTATGCGGTGGCGCTGGCGTACAAGCTTCGCTTCGTGATGGACATGAACGCTCGCCAGGCAATGCACATGTTGGAGCTGAGAACTTCGCCCCAGGGTCACCCGGCCTACCGAGTGGTGTGCCAAGACATGCACCGCCTTATCGGCCAAGAAGCGGGCCATCACGCTATTGCCGAGATGATGACATTTGTAGATCATTCAGCCGAACAGCCGCTGGAACGGCTCGATGCTGAGCGACGAGCCGAGGCAAAGCGGCTCGACCAATCCGGTTAGAAAACCACTTCGCGTGACATGCAACCTTGGTTCGGTGCACATACTGAGCCCTCGGGGTGTCTATAGTCCCGCGATACACAGAACTCGAATGGACACCTGCTGTGGCTGACGACGAAACAGAACTCAATAACGACGACGAACTCGACGGCGACGAGAACGCCGACGAGGGCGCCGACGGCGAAGAACTCGACGGCGACTTCGACGACGAAGAATTCAGCGGCGACGATGACTTCGAAGACGGCGAAGACCACGACGAAGACGACGACGAAGACGAAGACGACGATGATTCGGGCAAACGGGCGGCCGCAAAAACTGCCGAAGAAGAAGACGACGACGAACCAGATCCTGATGACGTCGAAGAAGACCTCGACGTCATCCTCAAAGATCGGCTGGCTTCTGGCGATGAGCACGAAGACGACGAAGATGACGAAGATCAAGTCGTGGCTCCCGTCATCACGGCGACCGAAGGCGACAAGGTTGCTCCCAAACGAGAAGGTGAGTGGACCTGCAACGGCTGCTTCCTGATCGTGTCCGCTCGCCAGTTCGGCAAACGTGAAACAGCGACCTGCCCATCGGGTGTCACTGATTGCCCATCGCTTAAGATGCTGTGAACAAACCGTCAGCCGATCAGTCGCCGCTCGAACGCCTTCTCGATGTTGGGGTATATGCGCCACTTGGGTTTTTACTGACGCGGAGTAAGGCGGTGCCAGAAATGGTGACTGCTGGCCGCCAACAGGTTGCGTTCAGCCGGTCTCTAGGCCGCGCCGCCATCAAAGGACTCACAAAGGCTCCCGGACTGGCCCAGGGCGCGCCCGGCCCGAGCGGGCCGCCCAAGAAGGCGGTAGGACTCGAAGCGGCCGAGATCGCGGGCTACGAGGCGCTCACGGCCAAAGAGGTCATTGCGTTGATTTCCTCGTGCGACCCAAACCAAGCAGCCTGGGTCCGACAAGAAGAAACATCACGCAAGAATCGCGTGACGGTCCTACGCGCGCTCGACGCTAAGGGAAGCTGAGCAACATGACATCGTGGAACAGGAGCACCTAGGTGGACTTGGTATCTGCTCGACCAGCAACACTGGCTGATGTACCGATAACCGCACAGCTGGCACTTGATGCTCAGGTGGCCGTCCGTCCCGAACGGGGTGGCCGTTGGCACCTCGACCACGACGATGACCAGGTTCCGCCTGACACGGCTCACCGTGCAGCGGTTGACCAAGCCGATGAGTTACTCGCAGTTGGATGCATTGATGGCATCGTGGTGGGCTATGCCTGCGCCGCCTTGAGCCCAACCACAACCGGGCAGATCTGCATGATTACAGAGTTGGTTGTGCACCCTGAAGCCAGAGCAATCGGGGTCGGATCGGAAATCCTGGCCGAGGTGCGAGCCTGGGCAGTCGCACAAGCGTGCCAAGCAATCGAGTCCCAAGTACTGCCAGGTAATCGCGCCGCAAAGAACTTCTTTGAGCGAGTAGGCATGAAGACCCGCAAGATGCGAGTCAGCGCAGACCTCTAGCGCCGTAACGTCGGCGCCGAGTTCTACTCGGGGCTTAACTAGGTGCGCTGGCGACGATTGTTAGAACGTTTACGCGGCTTCACTTCGATATCGAACAGCGCAGCAATACCAGGAAGACGGTGGGCAAGACGGTCGACCGTGTCGAGTAGTTCGTCGTCGCCGTCGGCGTCTTCGGGTTTGGCCTCTGGAGCGATGAGCCGGCGAACCGGGGAGCCCGCAAGGGCTTGGAGCACCATGGTCCAACGATGGGGCTCTTCGTCGGGGCCAAGCGCCTCATTTGTCGCGGCGGTGAGCTGCTCTACGAGGTCGAGCGGCAGGGGAGCGCCAGCCTTAACGGGGCGGCCGCTGCTGCGCAGTGCCCGCACCACGCGGCCCTCGGTCAAAGCTTCGCGGAGCTCACGTGACCAGGCGCCCTGGTCCTTGTCGACACGGGTCGAGAGCTTGGCCCGCAGAGCAGTTTGGGCTTCGGCAATTGAGGGATCGCTCGAGAATGCATCACCGGCGATTACGACCTTGCGGATCTCGCCGATGTCGGCGGTATCGATCTCGGCCAGTGCGGCATCGGCGTTATCTCGCCATTCAGCGATTGCGAGTGCAGGCATGAGCTCGTCAGCGATCTTCATGATCGGCCCGATATCGATTGGATCGCGACCTGCGTCTCGTGCAGCCTTGTTCTGGCGGGTGAGCGCGCCCGATACGCCGTCGCGGCCCTCGTGCATAAGCTGCTCGGCGACGGGTCGTCGGCCTTCGGGCAAGGTTGCAACCCATGCTTCGCGGTGGGTGCGTTTGGCCTTGAGCACGTTGCGGCGGTTGCCGCCTCGCTGACCCTTGGGGCCGCCCTCGCGGCCTCGGTCTCGATCGCCGCCACGGCCACCGTCGCGTCCGCCGCCGCTGCGCTCGCCCCCACGACCGCCGCCGCCACGACCGCCGTAGTCACCGCGGCCGCCTCGGCCGCCACCGGAGCCGCGTCCCTTCTTGGCCAGTTGGGTGGTGACTGCTTCGGTCGGCTGTTGGGTGCCGAGTACCTCGAGCCGCTCAATGGTGCTGGTCTTGGGAGCTTTGGGGGAGACAAGGGAGATCAGCTCGGGCCCATCGACAGTGAATTCGGCCTCTGCTTTGAGCACGTCGCCGACGGCTGACCCAGCCGGAAGAAGAGAACCGTCGAAGACGCCCTTGGGTTGTTTGGCGCCAGCAGCACGCCACGTAAACGTGCCGTCGCCGCGATCGCTGGTGACCTCGATATCGATGCGTGTAGACATGCCGATGCAAAGCTATCCGCCAGAGACGCAACTGAAACGCATACTCGCGGTGAGTCTGCCAGATTTGTCCACTACCCTAGCCAGGTGTCTAAACCTCGGACTCCCAAGCGCGCTACCCCCCGCTTTCGCCTCATCACAGCCTGCATCGCGCTTCTCAGCGTCGCCGGATCTGCATGCAGCAGCGGATCGGTGTCGACGACCCAGGTCGCGACCGACGATACCGAAGTCAATGTAGGCGCTCCCGGTTTTGATGAGCCCGTGGTGGCGCCGGCCGCAATCGCAACGACCGCCCCCATCATTGCGCCAACCCCAACTCCTCAAGCCAAGCCTCTCGATATTCCAGATCCAACCCCAGAGTTCGGACCAACGGGCCGACCAACGGCGGCTGGCGAGGTCAACGTTTTGACCGCCAAACCAAGCGTGAGCCGCCCTGTCGTCTACGACGGTCCCGACGGCAACGTGGTTCCGGTGACCTACACCTACCTCAATGGCACCGTCGACGAGACCTACGACTGGTTTATCAACCCGACGTTCTTTGGCAACGATTTGTCGGTCATGGTGCTGCAAGGCGAGCCGGGCGATGACTGGGCCAAAGTTCAAATCCCAACCCGCCCCATCACCGAAGGCTGGGTGAATGCGGACCAGTTCACGTGGTCCTCTTCGAACTACTACGTGCAGGTTGACGTTGGCACGAACCAGGTCAAGGTCTGGAATGGCGACGAAGTCATTGTCGACGAAGTTGCTGTGGTTACCGGCGACGTGGGCCGAGAGACCCCTTTGGCCTCGACCTACGTCGACGAAATCATGCCCGGGCCAAGTGGCGCTTACGGGCCTTGGCTGCTGAGCCTGGGTGTGTTCAGCGATGCCATCAACACGTTTGGTAGCGCAGGCGGACTCCCCAAGGTTGCGCTTCACGGCACGAACCGACCTGACCTGCTTGGTCAGTACGCATCGAATGGCTGCATCCGTTTGCCGAACGACGTGATCACGATGTTGGCCAACGAAGTGCCGATTGGCACCCGGGTCGATTTGATCCGCAGCACATAGCGAGACCTGCAGGCCTATCCTGACGGCCGTGAGCGCAGACGTCGAAGAGAACCTGAGCCTCCAGCTGGATTTCAACAAGCTGGCAAGGGTTGCCGCCACCAACCAACCCGTGGTCCCGGTGGTGCTGCAACACGCCGACACCGGCGACGTCCTGTTCTTGGGATATGTGAACGAGTTGGCGCTCCAGGCAACCCTTAACGAGGGAACCGCAGTGCTCTGGTCGACGAGCCGCAATGAGCTGTGGCGAAAGGGGGCGACTTCGGGCGACCTTCTCCACGTTGTTGATGTCCGGGTCAACTGTGAGCAGAACTCGGTGCTCTACCGGGTGCTGCCAGTAAACAGCGGTGTTTGTCACACTCAAGGCTCGTCGGGTACAACTCGGCCAACCTGCTACTACCGGACCATCACCAACGCTTCGGAACTGACCTTCGTCGAAGGTCTCGCCTAACACGATGCAAATCAAACGGTGAACGCCAGTTCCTTCGGCGACAGCGCCGAACCGGTTGACACGTCGTTGTCGCGCGGTCAACTTCTCGCCGTCTTTGGTGTTGCGGTCCTGGCTAGCGTTGGACTGGGACAAGTGTCGTGGGGCGGCAAGATCATCTACCCGTTTCGGCTCTTCGCTACATGGGCCCACGAGATGGGCCACGGAATTGGTGGCCTTGTCACGGGTAACAGCTTCAAGGAACTTGAGTTGTATCGGTCCTTGGGCGGCCAGGCGTTGGTTGGCGGTGCCGATGGCATGTCGCAGGTGATTGTTTCGTCGCTCGGCCTGGTGGGTCCAGCCGTTCTCGGCGCAATAGTGATGATCTCGGGGAGCCGAGTCCGCACCGCGCCGTTCGTACTTGCGGCTCTAGCGGTTGCCGTTGCCGGGTCTTCGATCATTTGGATCCGGAATGGGTTCGGGTTCATCGCCATGGTGGCAATCGCTGCTGGTCTGGGTCTGATCGCTCGATTCGCTCCGCCGATCGTTCGGGTCGGCGTCGCCCAACTGTTGGCCGTTCAGCTTGCATTGTCCGCCTGGTCGAGTCGCAATTATCTGTTCATCAGCGGGTTCGAACGCGATGGTCGTCGCTTTGACTCCGATACCCAGAACATTGCCGATGAGCTCTTTCTGCCCTACTGGTTCTGGGGTGGCTTGCTCGGCGGGATTTCGGTCTTGGTGCTGGTGTGGGCGTTCTGGGTGGCATGGCTGAGACCGCTGGCCCCAAACACAAACGAGGGTGTATGACAGCAGAAGCTAGCCAACCAGCTCATGGTCAGTTGACCGCATTGATTGTCGATGACCCCATCGAGGCATGGACTGCCGCGGGATTTGCTGGCGAAGATGTCGTGACTATTGGCTCGACCACGATTGTCACCACCGCTGCTAGCGAACGCAGCGGTGATAGCCACCGCAAAGGAATCGTTGGCGCCTGCATCGAGGGCATTGGCTCCCTCGATGGGCTGGACCTGGGCGCATGGACGCAAACCGCGCCAGCAGATCCCATGCTTACGCACCCAAATGGTGTGGTCGCCATCGATCATGTGGTGGTGATGACTCCCGATAGTGATCGGACCACCGAAGAGTTCGAAGCCCATGGCTTGCAGGCCCGGCGCGTTCGCCACATTGAGCTGTCCTCGGGCAATCGCCGCCAGACCTTTTTCTGGATGGGCGACGTGATTTGCGAAGTCGTAGGTCCCGATCCGGCCGACGGCAAAGCCCCAGCCCAGTGGTGGGGACTGGCACTTACCGTGCGGGATCTCGAAGCAACAGCGGCGTCCCTCGGCGACCTCGTTTCGCCCATCAAGCCAGCGGTGCAACCAGGTCGGTTCGTTACCACCCTGCGTCGCGACGCTGGTCTGGGAGTGCCGATCTTGTTTATTTCCGAGCATACGAAGGTTGAACCGTCTTGAACGAAGTTCCGGCGGTGTCGCTCGCCGAAGGTCTTATGACCACCCGTTCGATACGGCGGTATCGAGACGAACCAGTCACCGACGACCAACTGGCCGAGATGTTGCATCTCGCAAGCCGGGGGCCATCTGGTTCCAATCGCCAACCGTTTCGCTTCCTTGTGCTCCGTCATGGGCCAAACGCCATGTTGGTCCGTTCGCTGCTCGCCGAAGGTGCCGCCGAGGTCTGGAAAGCCAAACGGGACCGCGGCGAGTTTCCCGACGCTGGACCTGACTCGGCGACGGCTCGCATGCTCGGCGCTATGGACGCCTATGTCGATACCTTTGCCCAAGCGCCCGTGATCGTGTTGCCGTGCATGCTGCGCTACCGCGACCCAACACCGACCGAAGGTGCGTCGGTTTACCCCGCTGTGCAGAATCTATTGTTGGGTGCCCGCTCGCTCGGTCTCGGCGGAGCACTCACCATGTTTCACGGCACTCGCGAGGCAGAGATCCGGTCAGTTCTTAATATTCCCGAGGAAGCGTTCATCGCAGCAACGATCACGATTGGGGTACCGGCGGGCAGCCACGGACCTGTGCGCCGAAAACCACTCGATCAGTTGGTCTATGAAGACGAGTGGTTGGGGACCGCAGACTGGGCGGTCGATCCGCCAGGAACTCGCTTCACGGGTGGCCCAAAGCAGGATCGGTAGTTGCTTGTCAGGCGCTACTTATTGCTGAGTGCCTGGTCAAGAGCGGACACGAGATGTTCGATGTCGGCGGGCGATGTGTAGTGCACCCAGGAAATCCGCACGACACCCGACGCTGGGTCCACGCCGGTGCCCTGGAGTAGCCGGGTTGCGTAGAAGTCGCCGAAGCTGGCCATGATCCCGGACTGGATCAATCGGCTGGCGATCTCACCGCTCGGGCGGCTTTCGGCGACGAAGGCGACGGTCGGACAACGGTGCATGCCGCTTGCCGCTTCGGTCGGGCCGATCACCCGAACATCGGCCCGTGCATCGAGCCAGCGCAGTACTGGTTGAAGTAGCGATGCCTCGTGTTCTTGCCAGGCAGTCTTGGCTGCCTCACATGCACCCCGCAAATCATCATTGAACCCGACCGTGGTCGCATCGATGTAGTCCAGCACCGCTCCTGCAGAGGCCACTTGCGCATGGTCGGGGCCAGCTGGTGACATGCGTTTGCGGGCCACATCGGCGTTGAAGTAGTGGCTTTGGTTGGGAAGTTCGGCCGCGAGGTCATCTCGCAGCACCATGAGACCCTGGTGCACGCTATAGGTCTTGTACAAGCTGAAGAGGTAGACGTCGGCGCCCATTGCTCCTATATCGCAAAAGCCATGGGGGGCGTAGGAAACACCATCCACGATCGTGCGGGCACCTGCTTGACGCGCCAGCCTACAGATGGTGGTCGTGTCGTTCTCGGCGCCCACGATGTTCGAACAGTGCGGAAACGTGACCAGCTGGGTGGCCGGATTGAGAAGTGCCTCGAGGTCGGCAATCGCAAGCAGCCCAGTCGCTGGGTCGACCCGCCATTCACGTAAGGTTGCTCCTGAAGCCTCGACCATGCGACGAGTAGCTCCGGTGTTCGCTTCGTGATCCTGGTTCGTGACAATGACTTCGTCGCCAGGGCCCAACGTTTCACCGAACGCCTTAGCGAGCACGTACGTGTTCATCGATGTTGATGGTCCAAAAACGATCTCGCTGTCGCTTACGCCCAAGGCCTGAGCCCACCTGGCATGGGACCGATCCATGAGTTCTCCAGCGGTTGCTGACTCTGCGTACGCCGAGTATGGCTGCACCTTGGTCTCGGTGTAGAAGCGGTGCAAGGCATCGACTGTCTGGCGACACGAAAAAGATCCGCCGGCGTTTTCAAAGAACCGGGGTTCTTGACCATTGTCGAAGGCAGGGAAGTGGGAGCGGACAAGTTCTAAGTCAAGCACGAAGGGATCATAGGATTAGTGAATGTCCGACGCACGCAACAACTCGATGACGGCCGACGAGGCCATCGCGGGCCGAGGGCCAAGAGGTCTTTGGAGCACTCATCGAGTGTTGCACGACCATCGAACTTGATGGACCGCTTGAGCGGCGCAGCCGAATGACACTGCGTGGCTACAAGCGAGTGCCCGTGAAGGTCACGGGACGGTAGGGCTAGTGTTATCAACACCAGCAACATTAGCCACAGGGGTGCCGCCAAGGGAGCTTCAGCACGAACTATCATTCCGTCGTGCTCGGGCGCCCATGTTTCTCTTTATTCCGCGTGCTTCTGGCGATAGGACTGTTGGCTTCTGCCTGCACATCAGGGAATCCGCCGGCCGCTTCGCTGGCAACGATCCCTGACCAGCCGACGGTAACGCAGACACCAGTTCCGACTACCTCCCCCATCGAGGTCCCAACTGCCTTGCCGGTGCCGACTGCGCCGCCGCTTCCGACCGCTACTGCGACGGTCGAGCCGACTCCGGTACCTCCTACGCCGGTCCCGCCAACAGCGGCGCCGGCGACCGCTGTGCCCGCAACGCCGGTACCAGCAACGCCAGTGCCAGCAACCCCGGTACCAGCAACGCCAGTGCCCGCAACGCCGGTACCTGAGCCGACAGCTACCGTCGTGCCCGAGCCCTCCGCTGAACCAGAAGCCACCGCTGAGCCCGCCGGTGCTGGGGGACCTCCGGCCGAACATGTCGTGACAGAGCTTGGCTACGTGCCCCTCGGTATGGCCGGCCAAACCTGGCTCTCGATCCCGTCGGCGCGAGTCGAAATCATTGGATTCCACGAGGCCAGCCACCCTGGCTCGCAGGCCATCAACGCAGCCGCAACAGGCCTAGAGATGATGGTGCTCGAGTCACGAGGTCGGGGGACGCCCAGCCGGTCCGCCGCCGACATCGTTGTCCCTCCCGGCGAACCGCTCCGCTCCCCGGTAACTGGCACAGTCGTGGCAGCAAAGACCTATGTGCTGTACTGCCAATACCAAGACAAGCTGGTGTACATCGAACCCGATGGGCTACCGGGCTGGGAAGTACGTCTGTTCCACGTGAGCGGCGAGATCCCTGCTGTCGGCACAAGGGTGATTGGCGGGGAGACCGTTATTGCTTCAGGCGGAGCGAACCCGCTGCCGTTCGAGTCACAGATCGACAAGTTCACTGCCGAACCATCTTGGGCACACGTACACGTCGAAGTGGTCGATACGAGCGTGCCCGACGATCGCGCCCCGGGCGGAGGCTGCTAACGCAGTACGAGTTATTTGTTGCCTGCCCTGGCGGCGTTGGCTCGGATCAAGCGCACCATGTCATTGTGGCGGGTTGCGGGTAGGTCGTGGCCCATGTTGGGATACATCACGAGCCGTGAGCCAGGAATAGCCTTGGCGGTCGCAATGCCACCTGAAGGCCTCACCAGCGTGTCGTCAAGCCCATGGATGACGAGCGTCGGCTGCGTTACTACTCCCAGGCCTTTGGCTCGGTCAGGCGAGGTCGCTATCGCTTGTGACTGGCGCAAGACCCCACCGGGATTGTACGCCCGTTCCAAACTGGCGGCGGTGCGACGTCGTTGTGCCTGCTCGTCCCAGTCGGCACCGCCGACCATGCGAAACAGGTCCATCGTCACCTCGAGAGCTTCGGTCCGAGAAGGCCTGCCACGGCGGGCGAGCGAGGTAATGACCCGGGGCGAAGGTCGCCCTGATTTGCGGTCGCCTGTGTGCGACATGATCGAGCACAGGCTGCGGACCTTACCGGGGTGTTGCATAGCGAGCTGCTGCGCAATCATTCCGCCCATTGACATGCCCACCACGTGGGAAGATACGATGCCCATGCTGTCGAGCAAGCCAGCTGCGTCGTCTGCCATATCGGCCAGCCGGTAAGCAGGCGATACAGATTCAGGGCGCAGGCTCATTTTGATCAGGTCCCATCGCGTGGGTACCGGAGCGTCGCTGTAGCTGCTGAGACCACTGTCGCGATTGTCGAACCGGATTACGGTGAAATGCTCCTCTAACGCAGCCACAAACTCCGCATGCCAATCAATGAGCTGACCACCGAGTCCCATTATTAATAGCAGTGGCTCGCCGTGGCCAGCAACCTCATAGGTGATGTGTATTCCGTTGCTCAAGGTTTGGGGCATGGTACGAAAAGCCTACGAGCTGCTGGTTCGTGACCAGTCCTGGAAAGGACAATGGCGGCATTGATTTGCACAGCAACTGTCGCGCCGAGTTAGGTAGCCCGCCGTGAGCACAAAGAACCCGGACGTTGGATCGATATAGCCGTCGAGGCCGGCCCGATCGGCGACATCGTGAATGTTTTGCCAAGGCGGTGGCTCGACGCGTTCGGTCATCGGCGAATGTGCAGGGGCGTGCCTCGGGCCAGCCAACCAGCTTCGCTCAATGACTCCGACATGGTTGGATGCGCATGAATCGTGAGCGTGAGATCTTGAAGCGTCGCCGCCATTTCGACGGCAAGAGCGGCTTCGCCTGCGAGTTCAGCGACATGGGGCCCCACGGCGTGCATGCCAACGATTGTTTCGTGTTCATCAACCACGATGAACGTGGCTCCGGACGTGTCTCCAAGGGTTCGGGCCCGAGCCGATGCAGCGTGAGGAAACCGATGGGTGGAGCAGCCAAGTTCTGAGGCCTGACTCAGTGGGACCCCAACGGTCATAATCTCCGGGTCGCAGTAGATCACCGAAGGGAGAGCGGCTGGATCGAACGCCGTGGGTTCGCCCAAGATTGCCTGTACAGCAACTTCGGCTTCGGCCGACGCTTTGTGGGCCAGCGCTGGTCCAGTGACGAGATCGCCGATTGCGTAAAGCCCGCGGCCCGCCTGCATTCTCGAGTCGACAACAATATGGCCGTGGCTATCGATCTGGAGATCCAAGGTGTCGATCGATGCTTGGTCGCTGTTCGGTCGTCGACCAACCGCCACCACGATGATCTCGGCGGTCACTTCGGTTCCGTTGTCGAGGCGGAGCCCGCCAGGCACCGATTGCTCGGCTCGGCAGGCAGTGTGAACGGTTACGCCGAGTTGGCTAAGTCGACGCTGCACCGGCTGGCGCAGCTCCAGCGGTGTGTCAGGCAGGATTGTTTCGGCTGCCTCGACAACCGTGACTTTGGTGCCGAGTTTGGCCCATGCCGTTCCAAGCTCAATACCGATATAGCCGCCGCCAATGATCGTCATCGACGCAGGCACGGTGGCCAGGCGCAGAGCGCCTGTCGAGGAGACCACGGAGCCGCCAAGTGCAAAACCGGGAAGCTCCAAAGGTCGCGAACCGGTTGCCAGGATGGCATTGTCGAATTCGAGATGACTGACCTGGCCACCGCTTTCAATACTGAGACGGTCATATCGAGCGAAGCTGGCGCGTCCGTTCACAACCGTGACCCCAGCGTCGGTCAACAGCGTGTGCACACCGTGGCGCAAGGGTTCGCTCACCGACGCAAGATGAGTTCGAAGTCGGTCACCGTCGACGGCGATGGTGGCATCGAGCCCGAGGCTCTGGCCCTGCAGCGCATGGTGGCGGGTGTTCGCAACTTCGATCAAGGCCTTCGACGGAATGCAACCGACGTTCAGACAGGTACCGCCGATCTGGTCGCGTTCAACCAAGGTGACTTCGAGACCAGCATCGGCGGCGCGAAGCGCGGCCACATAGCCACCTGGTCCGGCGCCGATCACGACAAGTTCACTGCGACTACTGATTGCTCCAACGACCATTAAAGATCAGATCACGAGTCGAATTGGGTCAGCAAGGCTGGTGGCAACACTGCTCAAAAGGGCCGTAACAACATCACCATCGAGTAGTCGGTGATCCGCGCCGGCGACAAGGTGCATGGTTCGCCGTGCCACCACTTGGTCATCAATAACGAACGGACGTTTCGCTATCGCGCCTAAGCCCAGGATGACCGACTCAGGTGGTCGGATCAGCGGGGTCGCCTGCTCGCCACCCAATGAACCAAAGTTTGTAACGGTCACCGTGCCGCCAACGAAGTGCTCACGATCGAGTGAGCCTTCACGAGCACGATGGATCAACTGATCGATAGTCAAGCTCAGTGTCTGGAAGTCGAGGCGATTTGCGCCCTTGAGCACCGGTACAACGAGGCCTTGGGGCGCGGCTACGGCGATGCCCACGTTGACATCTTTATGATAGGTAATCGTGTCTGCGGCCATGTCGAGCGAGGCGTTCGCCGTTGGGTGCTCCCCAAGAGCCCGGGCCACTGCTGCGACGAAGAAGCTCAGTGGGGTGAGTCGGGTATAAGCGGGTCGTTCCGTGGCTCGCAAGCTGTCACGGAGCTTGAGCATGGGCTCTGCGTCGGCCTGCAGAAATGCGTGGATATGGGGAATGTCAGACCACGACTTAGTCATGTTCTGGGCGATTGCTCGCCGCACGCCCCGGATTGGTTCAGAGGCGTCGACACCCACTGGTTGAGTGGCCGGGCGAGGTTCTGTTACCGGCCCGTCGTTGTCAACTGGGGAGCGTTGTTCCTTGGCCGCAGGCGGCATCCTTGGGACACGAGGAGTTGGAGCCGCCGGCGTCGACGCTGTACCGGTAGCTCGATGCGCCTGGTCGAGGTCAGCGAGCAGTATGCGGCCACCGGGCCCGGAGCCAACGATGGCGTGCAGGTCGATGCCGCGCTCGAGCGCCTCGCGACGGGTTGCCGGTGACGCCTTGGGACGGGCTGCTGCGGTGGGTAACTCTTGGGGAAGCCCCACTCGGGGAAGCGCTGGGGTTGTTGGAGAGTGCAAGCCTGCGTCGGGTTCTGGTGGTTCTTGGATGATGACTTGTTTGGAGGATGGTTCCTTGCTGATCGCTGCTTCGCTCACCGTCTCCTCGATGATGGCGATGAGTTCTCCCACGTTAAGCATGTCGCCAACTGCGCCGCCCAGCTCAACGACTCGGCCCGACACTGGGGCTGGCAGCTCGGCGTTGGACTTGTCGGTCATGACTTCGATCAGAGGTTGGTCGCGTTTGACCTGGTCTCCTACGGCAACAAGCCAGGAGATGATCTCTGCTTCTTCGAGGCCTTCGCCGATGTCTGCGAGGCGGAACTCGTGGCTCATGGTGCGGCTCGGAGAAGGGAGTTTACGGCGGCTTCGACGCGGCGTACATCGGGAACGTAGGTGTCTTCGAGCATACCAACCGGATACGGGGTATCGAAGCCCGAGACCCGCGTTGGTGGAGCTTCGAGCGAGTAGAAGGCGTGCTCGTTGATGGTGGCGATGATCTCGGCGGCGTAGCCACCAGTGGGGGCTGCCTCCTCGAGCACGATGACCCGACCAGTGCGCTCAACAGCGGTCACGATGCTGGCAATATCGAGCGGCACAAGCGTGCGCAGGTCTAATACACCAACGGAAATCCCCTGCTCAGCGAACCGGCGAGCTACTCGAGTTGCGACCTCGACTTGGTAGCTCCAGGTGATGATCGTGAGGTCGTCGCCTGGCACCGCCCAGCGCGCCTGCCCAAAGGGAACGCGATATTCGCCGCCGGGAACTGGTCCCTTGATTCCGCGATATCCCCGGAGTGGCTCCAAGAAGATCACTGGATCGGGATCTCGAATCGCCTCGGTCAGGAGACCCTTGGCGTCGGCCGCTGTCGCGGGGGTAACCACCTTGAGGCCAGCAATATTGCACAGCTGACCCTCGAGCGAATCGCTGTGCAGCTCTGGCGTTCTCACGCCGCCGCCAAAGGGCGATCGAATAGTGATGCCCATGGGGAAGCGACCTTGGCTGCGGTAGCGGAAGCGAGCGACTTGGCCGGCGAGCTGATGCATGGCCTGATAGGAGAAACCCAGGAACTGGATTTCGGGCACGGGGATCATGCCTCCGGCGGCCAAACCAACGGCCGATCCCAGAATGGCGGCTTCGGCCAACGGCATGTCGACAACACGATCGTTGCCGAACTTTTCAACAAGGCCCTCGGTCGCCCGGAAGACGCCGCCGCTCAGCGCGACATCTTGACCGAACACAACCACGCGATCATCGCGTTGCATCTCTGCAGCCAGCGTTTGATTGATCGCCGTGACCATCGTGAGTGTCTGCTCGTCGCGTTCGACCGGCGTCGATTGGTCACTCATTGGTCGCCTCGCAAGTAGGTTTCAAGTTCAGATCGTTGCTGGCGTTGCCGCTGATTGGGCGTCGCAAACACGTGGTCAAACAGGTCGGGCTGCTGCAGCGGCAGGTTCGAGGCCCAGTTCCACGCTTGGTCGATGGCCTGCTCTCCGGCCCGTTCTGCGTCGGCTTGCATTGCCCGATCCCAGATACCTCGGTCCTCGAGTTGGCGCCGGAAGACAATGAGCGGATCTCGCTCACGGGCGGCGGCGAGTTCGGCCTCTGGTACGTAGCGAGTTGGGTCATCGGCGGTGGTGTGCGCGGACAACCGGTAGTTGACAGCTTCGATGAGGGTCGGGCCTTTGCCGGCGAGCGCTCGGTAACGGGCTTCGGTAACCACCTCGAGAACCGCGAGCGGATCCATGCCGTCGACTGTCACTCCCGGGATACCGAAGGCCTCGGCCTTGGCCGCGAAACCTGCAGCCGCAGTCTGGCGTCTAGTCGGCGTTGAGATAGCCCATTGATTGTTCTGACACAGGAAGATCACGGGTACATCGAGCACACCGGCGAGGTTTCCGGCTTCGTAGAAGTCGCCCTCGCTGGTGGAACCGTCGCCGAAGAACACCAGTGTGACCCCAGGTTCGCCGCGGAGCTTCTGTGACCACGCCAAGCCAACGGCGTGCAGGATTTGAGTCGCCAGCGAAATCTGGGGCGGGAATACGCGGATCGGCTCCGGAATATGGCCACCTGCCGGATGCCCGATTGCCCACGCCGCGAACCGGTTGAGGACCTCGGGTCCATAACGCCCAAGCGCCATAGGCTCTCGGTACTGGGGTAGGACCCAGTCGTAATTCGGGTCGAGTGCCCAGCTTGCTCCAACCGTCGTTGCTTCTTGGCCATCGATCGGGGCGATCGTTCCAATCCTGCCTTGGCGTTGCAGGCTCCAAAGCCGGTCGCTAGCGATCCGGGCCTTGGTCATTTCGCAGAGTATTCCTACGAGATCCTCGTTGTGCAGCGTCACACTCAGACTCTAGTGCGATAGTGATCGGTCCTTTTGGATTGGTACTAGGTCGCCCGGGGGACTGGCCTGTAGCGTTTGATCGTGACCAACCGACCCCCCATCATTTTCGACGATCGAGGCACGGGTCCGGTGATGCTCTTCATTCATGGCTTCCTCAACGAAGCCGTAGTTTGGTCCGGCGTGATTGATGAGTTGCAGGACAGCTTCCGATGCATCGCCGTTGATCTACCAGGTCACGGTCGGAGCACAGGTGTTGGTGCAGGTAACTACGGCCGAGACCTTGTGTTGAACGATGTGCGGTCGGCCCTCGACGGTCTAGGCGTTCAGCAATCCTTTGTGGTCGGGCATTCGCTTGGTGGCTATCTCGCCCTGGCTCTGGCGATCGAAGATCCGGAGCGAGTGCTTGGCATTGGATTGGTTGGCGCCGGTCCTGGCTTCCGGAACCCGGTAAGTCGTGACAAGTGGAACGAATCGGTCGAGTCGCTGGTGGCCGATCGTGACCTTCCCGACGGCATGGAACGGATCTCGATGCACGTGGACTCGATGGTCCTGGATCGAATGGCCGAGATTACCGTGCCAGCCACTGTTGTCGTGGGGGAGCGAGACAAGGCCTTTATGGCTTCGGCCGCGGTATTCGAAAAGCACTTGCAAGTGCTCGAGACCACGGTGGTCCCGGGCGCAGGCCACATGGTTCATGCCAAGGCAGCGCCGCAGGTATCTGCAGCACTGAAGCGGGCCTTTAGCGGCTGATTGCGGCCGCTCCGGCTTTGAAGTCTTCGCCGGTGAGCAAGTGGACGTCGTCTCGGCTGAGCGGACGCGCTCCTGAGGACAGCCGGACTGCTTGGTGCTCAACGGCAGCTTCGAAGATGCGGCGGGCAAACCGGGCGTTGCCGAAACTCTCGGTTCGCTTCGCCTGCTCGAACTCCGTTGCGAGCTGGTCGGCGGCATCGGAGGCTAAGCGATAGTGAGCCTCGGTCACCATCTTGGTCGCAATAGCGACAAGTTCGGGTGCGCTGTAGTCCGGGAACCGGATCTCTCGTGCGAATCGTGAGCGAAGGCCAGGGTTTGACTCAAGGAAATGATTCATAAGCCGGGGATAACCGGCGGCGATCACGACGAGATTGTCTCGATGGTCTTCCATCCGCTTCACGAGCGTCTCGACCGCTTCGGTTCCGAAGTCGCCGTTTCGTGGGCCCACAGGCGTGAGTGCGTAGGCCTCGTCGATGAACAGAACACCACCGAGGGCTCGCTTGACAGCGCGACTAGTTTTTGTTGCGGTGTGGCCTACGTATTGGCCAACGAGCCCTGCTCGATCGACTTCAACCAGGTGTCCGACCTGCAGTAGGCCCATGGCTCCGTAAAGCTCAGCGAGTAGCCGAGCGACGGTGGTCTTGCCCGTTCCGGGATTCCCTAAGAAGGCCAGGTGGTGTGTAAGTTTGATGTTCTCGAAACCTTGCGCCTGGCGCTCTTTTTGCACCTCGAGGAACGCCAGGTGCGTGTCGACTTGTTGTTTGACGTCGCCGAGACCAATGAGAGACTCAAGATCTTCTTTAATTGCGGCTAACGGGCGTGGCGGTCGTGGGGGATCAGGCAGAAGGGGACCTAAGTGCCTGTCAACGCCGAGTCGTTCCGCGGCTTCACGAGCGATCTTGCCGCCATCTATGGCCGCTTTTCTCAGGCGTTCTCGTGGACCCACGGATGGTAACGGTATCGACTGTTTGCCGCGGAGCGGGGCTAGGGGACACGGCGGGTTGTGTTAGTGCCGGGGATCGTCCAGGTCCTAACTTGGCGCAAGTAAACCATTCGATGAGGAGACAACAATGACCGATGTTCGAGTAGCACTCGTGACCGGAGCGAGTCGGGGCCTCGGTGCAGCGATCGTAAACCGGTTGGCGGCTGACGGGTGGTCGGTGGGCTGTGTTGCCACCAGCGAATTAAACGCGTCACCGGTGGCCGCCCGTGCTGCCGAAGAGTTTGGGGTCGCAACGATGCCCATTGGTGCACTGGTGCAAGATCGAAGCCAGATCGACACGGCCATCGATCAGGTCGAATCTGAGCTGGGACCGCTCGGTCTCATGGTGAACAACGCCGGCATCTCTCAGGTCGCTCCATTCGCAGAGCTCGATCCTGGAGAATTTCAGCGCATCGTCGACGTGAACCTGATGGGTGTGTTCCATGGGTCGCAGCTTGCGGCTCAACGGATGATTGCTTCTGGCACGCATGGTTCGATCGTGCAGCTCGGATCGATCGCCGGGATCAACGGCTTTCCTGACCGCGTGGGCTACTGCGGCACGAAGGCAGCCGTGCATCACATGACCAAGGTGATGGCTGTTGACTTGGCGCGCCACAAGATCCGGGTCAACTGCGTGGCGCCAGGCTATATCCGCACCGACATGGTGCAGAACCTGATCGATGCCGGAACGCTCGATGAAGGTCGGCTTACGGGCCGTATTCCCGCAGCTGACCTCGGTGCGCCAGCACACATTGCGGCGAGCGTGTCGTGGCTAGCTTCGCCCGAGGCGGCTTACATCACCGGCGAAACCATCAGCGTCGACGGCGGTTGGCTGGCCTACGGCCACATCTAACGAAACCGGCTGAAGGGTGACAAGGTAAAACTTGCGCCGCAGTCCTCAAGGCCTCGGTAGCGGTGCCGATGGGGCACGGTGATTCGCCAATTCGTTCTCGCGCTGTGCGTAACGCTGCTGCTTATGGCGACTGTGGCTGCGAGCGTAGCCTTGGCCCAAGAATCAAACGCGGGCGACGTCGACGATCAGGCGGCGGCACGCGCCGGGGCGCAAGACGCTTCTTATGAGGACGTGCCGTTGGCGGCGGCGCTTCGGTCTGCTGGCCTGCTCGATGACTGGATTTCTGCAGGGTCTGTGGCACCGGAAAGTGCTTTGATCCTGGTTGATGGTTCCCCGAACTACCTCTCCCAGCGAGATCAGTTCATGGAAGACCTACGCGCCTATGAGATCGTCGCTGGTGCAGCCCGGTCGAGAGCCGAACGCCTCGATTCGCTTGAATCAACGACGGCCGAGATCGACAATATGATGGGCGTGCTGCGTCAGGACATCGTGTCCAACACTGTTTCGATCATCACCCCGTCGGACAGCGTGGTGCTGCTCGAAGCGGGTGTTAGCCCAGCGGGCGAGTCCAGCAATGAACGACGTCGAGGCTGGACCGGTTTCACTTTCGATCCAACCGCGGTAGGTGAGCGGAGACTTGTTGCGGTAATTGCTGACCTTCAGGCGATCACCGACGATGTTGAAGAAAGCGGGTCTCCCGTCGGTGGTGATGGGAACGCGATGGCCGATGCGCTGACAGAGCTTGCGGTCCACGTCGAAGATCTCCGCATGCTCTCGAGCTTGGGTCGACAAACGGCACTTGTTGAACAGCTCACTGCCGAGGCACAGCGCTCACAACTCTTAGCGGCGATGCCGGACCTTCATGCCCAACGGCTGATGGCTCCGACCAGTGTGGAAGGCCTGCCCCTGGTCACCGTGGATGCCTACGTGCGGGGAGCCGCAACGCTCGACCCGGCTTGTCCCGTCAGGTGGAACCTGCTGGCCGGCATTGGGCGGGTGGAATCGTTCCACGGCACGATTGGCGGATCAACGGTGCAGTCCAACGGCGGCGTGACCGAACCGATCCTTGGGCCACTACTCGACGGGGGAGCTACCGAACGCGAGGCAGCCGAGGCGGCCGAGATTGAGGCGGCTCTACTTGCTGTGGAGGCAGAGGTAGAGGCCGACGCGATCGCCGAGGCCGAAGCTGCGTTCGATCGAGCCATTTGGGGCAGCGATCCCCTCGATCAGGCCGAAGAAGATGAAGAAGAATCAGCGCAAGGCGACGAAACTTCCGGCTTCGGCTCGGCTCCGTGGAACGCTGAACGGCTATCCAAAGACGACGGCTCTCAAGCACCTCAAGAAACCGAGGAACAGGACCAGAAACTAGATCCCGACGATGAGGAAGCACTGCTCGGGTCAAAAGGCAACGGGTTCGCGGTGATCGAAGATACAGACGAGGGGCTCCTTGACGGGAATGCCGATTGGGATCGCGCCGTTGGCCCGATGCAGTTCATCCCCGAAACGTGGACATATTGGGAGACTGATGGCAACGCTGATGGCGTTATGAATCCACAGAATTTGTACGACAGCGCAGCGTCTGCCGGTCGTTTTTTGTGTCATCTGAGCCGTACACGGGGAGAGTCGCCTGCGATCTTTGTACTCGGTTACAACTCATCGAAGACCTACGTCGACAACGTGATGACTTTTGCCGATGCATACGGCGCCAAGGCTCTGCCAAAGCTGGACTAGCTGTGTGGGCCGATGCGGTTTGTCTCAACATGTCGCCGTGTCTTCTGCCACGAATCGATCCGGCAGTAGCGCAGGAAGATCGAGCTCAGTCTTGTCGAAGTGGCTGCTTGGAGTGCCAGCGGTTACAAGGTCGGCGACAAGCCGGCCGGCGCCTGGTGAGGTCTGAATACCGGTGCCACCTTGGCCCGCGCACCAGATGAAGGACGGCTGCTGGGGGTCGGGGCCGATGACCATCGCCCGGTCCGGGGAGAACGTGCGAAGGCCAGCCCAGTGCGACTTCACCGAGCGGATCGCGAGCCTAGTGTTGTCGTTAAGCATCTCGATCGTGCGAGCGATATCAAGCTCGTTGGCTTTTGCATCGCAAGGTGCGCTTGGCTGTTCATCGGCCGGACTGCACATGAACTGGTCGCCGTCGGGTCGGAGATACCACGCGTGGCGGATTTCGGCGACGAACGCAAACTCGCTGGATCCAGTTAGCGGACTTGCGACCATAAATGCAGTGCGCTTGAGTGGCGTGAGTCCAACCGGCGTAACCCCCGCCCGGGTTGCGACGAGGTCGGCCCATGCGCCGGCAGCGTTCACGATCAGATTGGCACTCAATTGGCCAGACACGGTTTCGACGATCCAGCGGTCACCATCGCGGACTGCCGCGTCGACCCGGCGCGAGACCTCGATGTTCCCGTCGAGTGCTCGGAAGCCACGCACGAATGCTTGATGGAGCGCTGCGACGTCGATGTCGAATGCGTGCTCTTCCCACATGACTCGATGGTCGGGACCGAACACAACGTGCGGAGCCAGCTCTTCAGCCTGTCCGGTATCAATCTCGCAGATCGTATGGACTGCAGACTCGCCATGCTTGAGTTGCCTGTCAAGCTCGAGATGGTCTTGCGCTGTTGTCGCCACGGTCATGATGCCGCGTTTGGTAATGATGGGATGATCGATGAGTGCTGATGGCGGATTCTGCAAGAAGTCCAAGCTTGCGGTGGTGAGAGGCCGAATAGGACCTGCGCCATAGTTCTCGGTGAGCAGAGCTGCGGAGCGTCCGGTGGTGTGGTAGCTGAGTTGAGATTCGGCCTCGAGCAGGGTGATTCGGTCGCATCGTTCCGTTTTTGCTAGGTGGTAAGCAGTACTCACGCCGGCTATGCCACCGCCGATCACGACGACGTGGCCAAGATCTCCTATTTCGCCATGCGACATAGAGGCACCTTACTTGGGGGTCGCGGCTGCGAACCTGGCTGGAGCCCGCCTGGGTATTACGGTGAAAGAATGGGTTCGGGAAGTTCTGTGTTGCAGGCCGTAAAGCAGATTGGGCCCGCGATCGCGGCTCGGTCCAACGAGATTGAACAGGGTCGACGATTGCCACTCGATGTTGTAGAACTCATGAAACCCACTGGGGCATTCCGACTCTATGTCCCCGATGACCTCGATGGGCCCGGCGTGACCGCCGGGGAGAGCCTCGAGGTAATCGAGGAACTGGCCTACCACGACGGCGCCGCTGGCTGGTGTTCGATGATTGGTTCGACGACATCGCTCATGTCCTCGTCGCTTCCAGACCCGTACGCCAAGGAGATCTTTGGCAGCCGAGATGCCATTGGTGGCGGATTCGCACAACCGAACGGTCGAGCAGTAGCGGTCGAAGGTGGTCTTCGAGTATCGGGGCGCTGGTCGTGGGGATCCGGCGGGCAGCACTGCACATCGATCGGTGGCGGCTGCCTCGTCGTTGACGAGACAGGAGCGCCGTCGCCGCGGGCCGATGGGTTGGCGGTTCCTTTCGTGTTCTTTGAGCCGAGCGACGTTGAGTTCATCGACAATTGGCATGTATCTGGGCTATCGGGATCTGGCTCCGGCGACTTCGAGGTGAGCAACGTGTTCGTGCCCGAAGGTCGTTGGGTCCAGATCGGCCTCGACAAGCCCAGGCGTGACAACGCACTGTCACGGTTGCCTTTCTTTGGCCTGTTTGCCTGCGCCGTCGCATCTTCGGCAATGGGTATGGGGCGGCGCTCCATTGCCGAACTGGTAACCCTGGCTGCCTCAAAGAAGCCCCAGGGCAGCTCCAGGCCGCTTAGTCACCGTACGCAGGTGCAGGCTGATGTGGCAGTCGCCGAAGCCAAGCTCGGTGCTGCCTGGATGTTCATGGACAGCGCGATGGACAGCGCCTGGCAAAGCGCGCTTGTTGGGGATCCCGCCACGGTGGAGCAGAAGCGCTTGCTGCGGCTGAGTGCAACGCATGCGACCCAGACCGCAGCCGAAGTGACCGAACTCATGTACAAAGCCGGCGGCGGCGCTGCGGTGTACAAGAGCAGCCTGCTGCAACGAACATTTCGCGATTCCTATGTCGCCATCCAACATGCGATGGTCGCACCTCGTACCTTCGAAACCGCAGGCCGAATTCGATTGGGTCTCGAGACAGACACTCGGCGTTTCTAACGCAGTTCGGTGCGCAAAACGAACAAACCACGACCCGTTTCCGGGTCGTGGTTTGCCTGCACTATCTAACTGAGCGGTCGGACCGTGTTGGGTCACGACCGTTTAGGCACTGCCTACTCTTGGTCCTCGCGGCGTCGGCGGGCGGTGATGACGAACACGCCACCAACGAGGAAGGCCAGGCTTGCGAACGAAACCAGCAGCGTGCTGGTGGCTCCGGTCACGGCCAATGGGGGAGTGACCACAACAGTCAACACCTCGTCGGGCACGACCCCGGGTGGGTTCGTGATAGTCGGCGAAGGAAGTTGCGGTGTTGGGTTCACGACCGGCCCCGGAATCGGGATGCTGATCGTCTCGCTATCGACATTGTCCTCTGGCGTTGGGTCAACGCCAGGGAACGAGACGGTTGCGGTATTCACAAGAGCTACGCCTCGTGGGGTGCTGGCGGTGACCAATACCTTGTAGGCGATTGTCTCAACGACGCCTACCTCAAGGCTAGGAAGCTCACAGGTCAACTCAGTGTTCGTCGTGTTCAGCGAACATGTCCAGCCGTCGACCACAGGTACTTCGGTGAACTCAAGTCCAGCTGGCAATGTGTCGACCATGGTTACGTCGAGTGCAGTGTCCGGTCCCTTGTTGTCGATCGCAACTTCGTAGTCAACAATCGCACCCGCACGCACGCCGCTGACCGGAAGAGTCTTGGACTTGACCAACCGCAGATCCGACATGGTCGGAGACTCGAGGGCGGTGTTGGTGTCCTGGATTGGAGGAATCGGTTCACTGGTTTCGGGGTCGATGACTGGCTCGCCAGTCTCTGGGTCAACCGCTGTTCCGTCGACCGATGCCGTGTTTTCGGTGGTCTCACTATCGATCGTGCCGTTGAGCTGCACGGTTACCGAAGCAAACGGATCTGATACGACAAGGATTTGCTGGTCCTCGGGGACCGGTATGACGACATCAAGGGTCACGTCGACGATCTCGGTGACTCGAAGAGCAACGGAGCCGGTGTTGATGGCGGTGAAGCACCAGGTGACATCGTCGCCGATACGACCGGTTACGCCTTCGTCGCGTCCCTCGACAGCAAGGCTGCAATCAGCGTTGAATCCGAGCAGGACTCGCTTCTCAAGCTTGATCTCGATGGAGTTGTTCTCGGCATCGTTCGTGCCTTCGACGGTAGGAGCACCTTCGAACGCCGGCCCGCCGGTGTTGCCGTTCGGGTCGCTTGGCACCGCAGCAACTGATGCCACGTTGATTAGGCCGCCCGAAGGCACGGTGTCGTTGGCGCTACGGCGAATGGTCTCACCAGGCTCCAAAGCAAGAGTTCCGGTTTCGGTGAGCAGGTTGATCTCGACCTGGTTGAGGTCTTGATCGGTGAACAGCACGTTGGCCAGCGGGGAGAGTCCCGTGTTCGTAATCACGAAGCACCAAGTAATTGGATCACCGGGTTCGGCAATGACTACCTCGTTCACACCTTCGGTAGCGTCGGCGCAATCCCGATTGCTGCCTCGAAGGATCTGCTTGGTCAAGGTGATCTCTGCCGGACCCTCGGCGGCATCGTTTGCTGCCGTGAGCGCTTCAAAGTCGGTGAGTGGCTCACCCGCATCATCTGCGGGCTGGCCTTGCACGGTGGCTTCGCTGAGTGCACCAGTGTCGGTGATCACGCCGTTGGTGGTGACCGTCACGGATTCGCCAGGAAGGATCAGCTGGTCAGGTCCAGGGATCGGCACGGTAATGCCGAGCGATGGATCAACGATCTCTTCGACGATCAGCGGGATGGTGCCGGTGTTGGTCACCGTGTACACCCAGGTCACTTCGTCGCCGGTTTCGCCGATTACCAACTCGTTGATACCTTCGGCGGCATCTTCGCCAGGCTGGTCGGGTCCACGCAGGATCTGCTTTACGAGATCAATGTCTGGTGTGAGGACGCCGGCCGGGTCCGTTGGTTCGTTGGTTGGGGTCCCGGTGACGGGGTCGGTTCCGGTGGCCTTCGCCGTGTTCTGTGGGGCTTGGTCTTCGGTAACGGTCCGGGTGAATGACCCAATTAGTGTTGCGTCGGGGGCCAGGGTGGCGGCCTCGGCTACAACAACGTCGTCGGTGTCGTCGTCGGGGGTGAAGTTGTCGTCGATTGCGGCAACGTCGGTTGCTAGACCGTCGCCCGTGTTGGTAACGATGATGCAGTAGGTGACTACGTCACCCACGGCAACAGGTACCTCGTCGAGGCCAGTTGCTGGGTCGACCGTTGCACAGTCAACGTCGGCTCCCTTAACAGCAGTTTTGGTCACCGTGAGGATCGGAGTTCCGAAGGGGACGACGCCGGATGGGTCGGTTGGTTCGTTTGTGGGCTCACCACTGTTGTCATCAATACCTGTTGCGGTGACCGTGTTGATCATGGAACCAAGCTCGGTGACTTCGAACACGATCGAGCCGGTAGCAGACGCTCCTGGCTCAAGGTCGATTCCGTTTAGGCCATCGACTGCTACATCGTCGGCAGCGTCATCAGGCGTGAAGTTGTCGTCAATAACAACCACGTTCGATGCCGGACCCTCGCCGACGTTGGCGACAGTGATACAGAAGGTGACCGAGTCACCAATCTCGACTGGCTGTGCGTCGCCGCCCGGTGCCGGGGTGACGGTTGAACAATCAACGTTGTCTCCAACGACTGCGGTCTTTACCACTACCAGTTGAGCGTTGCCCTGCGGGGGATTGATGCCTGCAGTGTCGGTTGGCTCGTTGGTCGGGTTGCCAGTGTTCGGGTCGATGCCGGTAGCAGTGACCGTGTTCTGGAGCTCGGCTTGTGAGTCCACCGTGTGGGTGAATGAGCCGGTGGCGGATTCGCCAGCGGCCAGGGTGATGTTGTCGAGACCGGGCACGACCACGTCGTCGGTCAAGTCTTCCGGTGTGAAGTTGTCGTCGGTGACGGTCACGTTGGTGGCTTCGGTTTGTCCAACGTTGGTGACGGTCACACAGAATGTAACGTCGGCGCCAACTGTGGTTGGGATGTCGTCAAGTCCTGGTGCTGGCGTGACGCCAGCGCAGTCAATGTCGGCTCCAGCTACCACAGTTTTGACTACCTGCAGGATTGGGGGGCCGAGTACGAGGACT
>Ga0209828_1000425_pt1 | contig 40722 bp, 29 predicted proteins | sample MaitaG_FD_187429 | JGI IMG/M metagenome (GOLD analysis project Ga0209828, IMG submission 187429) | Marine algal microbial communities from Maine, USA - Maine_Asex2 metaG (SPAdes) (version 2) | ecosystem: Host-associated > Algae > Red algae > Unclassified | place: Maine, USA | collected 2015-01-05
AAATCCATTTAATCTTGTTCAAAAACAATTTTTATCCGAATTGAATTCTTGTTTTTTAATTTTCGTCACAGAATTTTTAAAAACTCCATGACACCATAATACCGCGAACAAAGTGAGCAACCCCCCTTTGCGTGAGTTGCCTGGAAGGTGGCCGTAGGCCAGTCACGCGCAGCGGGACCGAGCAGACTTGCGAGTCTAGAAGGGAACGACCCGGGTTTAATGAATAATGATTAATTAAAAATGAATAATGGAATGCGTTAATGACTTGCGTCTTAAATGACTAAGCAAAGGGGCACGCCCAAATTACAATCTGATTTCTAAACCACCGTCTTAAAAAATCATTCATTTTCCAATATCAATTGCCAATCTCTTTACCAAGCAACCTACTTGCATGCACAAGCCGACTCGATTGAGAAAGTATTATTTCGTCATGCATATGTCGATTTATTCGTCTACCTTAGTGCCCCATGTTTTTAAACTGCCATACATACTATTCTCTTAAATACGGAACCCTGTCCCCGATACAGCTCGTGGAAAAGGCTGCACAACTAGGTATTAAGACACTTACCCTTACTGATATTAATAATACGTCTTGTAGCCATACCTTTATTACTGCATGCAAAAAACACGGAATCAAGCCTGTGTTGGGGATAGAATTCCGCGAAGACCCAGAACGTGATGTCCTCCCTGACGGGCATCCCGGCATACACAAAGAACTCTACTATATAGGTATCGCAAAAAACAAAGAAGGTTGGCGCGAACTAAACGCACTGCTTACAAAAAGTTCGCTCGAACGCAGCGTTCTACCCAAAGTAGCACCGCCTCTAAAAAATGCCTACATCATTTACAAAAAACTTCCTAAAGGTATTACACAACTCCGCGAAAACGAATTTGTGGGCATACGTCCTACAGAGGTAAACCATCTCTTTTCCTCCTACCTAAAAGAACACCAAGAAAAACTTGTTATCCTCTCACCTATTAGTTTCCTAGACGACGATGGATTCAGAATACACAAACTGCTGCGCTGCATTGACCTCAATATAATTATAGGTAATCTCAAACCAGAACACTGCGCCAATGCATCTGAACGCTTCTACCAAGAAGAGGATCTCCGCGCACTATTTGAACACTATCCCACCCTTATAAAAAACACAGAAAAATTACTCGCGAGCTGTCACATAGAATTACCCTCCAGCTTTCTCAATAACCGAAAGACATTTACCGGCACCAAGAAGGATGATATGACCCTTCTTCATAAGCTTGCCGTCAATGGTTGCAAACGCCGCTATGGGGATCGTAATCACAAAGCAATGCAACGGACACTGCGCGAACTCAAGGTAATAGATGAACTCGGTTTCTCGCCCTACTTCCTTATAACCTGGGACATTATACGCTATGCACAGACGGCAGGCTATCACCACGTAGGCCGTGGAAGTGGTGCTAACTCCATCGTCGCTTACAATCTATTTATTACCGATGTAGATCCCCTAGAACTAGACCTCTACTTTGAACGTTTCATAAACCCACATAGAAGTTCGCCCCCAGATTTTGACATCGATTTTTCTTGGGACCAACGCGATGATGTAACCGACTATATCTTTAAACGTTACGGGGAAAAACACACTGCACTGCTCGCCACCTACAGCACTTTTAAAGGAAAGTCTATTATCCGCGAACTGGGTAAAGTCCTAGGGCTACCTAAAAACGATATAGATATTATCGTCAACGATCCACTTGCAACGGACAGACACCATCCCTTTGCTAAACATATCTTTAAGTACGGAAAAATGATGGAAGGCTTTCCTAATTATCTGTCCATACACGCAGGCGGTATTCTCATTAGCGAAGAACCTCTGAATTATTATACAGCACTCCAACTCATGCCCAAGGGTTTTCCCATCGTACACTTTGACATGTATGGCGCGGAAGATCTAGGCTTTCACAAATACGATATTCTAAGCCAACGTGGACTCGGTCATATTAAAGATGCCGTTATGCTCATTGCACAAAATAAAGGAATGGCAGTAGATGTCCACGATGTCCCTCGTATAAAAGAAGATCCCAAAGTAAAGGCACAGCTAAAGTCAGGGCAATGTATCGGTTGCTTCTATATAGAATCTCCTGCCATGCGCGGACTCCTCACTAAGCTATCTTGTGACAACTATGTGCATCTTGTTGCCGCTAGCTCCATCATACGACCGGGTGTTGCGAAATCTGGTATGATGCGCGAATATATCCAACGCTTTCACGATCCAGAATCCTTTAGCTACATCCACCCTGTCTTTGAAGATAAACTCAAAGAAACATTTGGTGTTATGGTCTATCAAGAAGACGTGATGAAAATCGTACATCACTTTGCCGGACTAGACCTAGACGAATCCGATGTGCTGCGCAGGATCATGACAGGCAAAAAGAAAAACTCGGACACCTTCAGAAACTTACAGGAAAAGTATTTTAGAAATTGCGCTGCCCGTGGCTATCCTGAAGATCTAACTCTTGAAGTATGGCGACAGATTGCGAGCTTTAGCGGCTACTCTTTCTGCAAGGCGCACTCTGCGAGCTTCGCCGTAGAATCATTCCAAAGCCTCTATCTAAAAACCTACTACCCTATGGAATTTATGGTGGCGGTAATAAATAATTTTGGTGGCTTCTACAGAACAGAGCTCTATGTCCACGAAGCACGCATGTGCGGTGCTAAAATAGAGGCGCCTTGCGTAAACAACAGTACCTACCTCACCTGTATCGCTGATGAAACCATCTACATTGGTCTCATCCATATTTCTGAGCTAGAAAAAAAAGTAGCCATCCGCATAGTAAACGAACGCACAGACAATGGAGACTTTCACGACCTCCAGGATTTTGTAACACGCCTCCCCATCGCACGTGAACAATTAGAGATTCTAATTCGCATAGGCGCCTTTCGGTTCACAGAGCTTAACAAGTACCAACTTATGTGGGAAAAGAATATGGTACACAACCCCAAAATGCGCATTGCCGAACCCGCAGCTCTTTTCCAGACCGAGAAAGATGATTTCTGCCTCCCCGCCCTAGAAGAAGGTAAACACGAACAAGCATTTGACGAAATAGAATTACTTGGCTTCCCGCTTTGCTCCCCCTTTGAACTCTTAGCGGAAGAACAAAAAAACCACATCCTCTCCCAAGATATGCACAAACACTTAGGCAGACATATCCGTATGCTCGGCTACTTTGTAACACGCAAAAACGTGATGACCATAAAAAGAAAGCTCATGAATTTTGGAACATGGATAGACAAGACAGGCCATTTTTTTGATACCGTCCATTTCCCTCCTTCTCTCGCACGCTACCCCTTCCTAGGACGCGGCTGCTACCTCATCAGCGGAAAAGTTGTCGAAGATTTTGGCTTCCCTAGCCTGGAGGTAAATAAAATGCAGAAGTTAGCGTATGTGCAGGATGAGAGGTATTAGTGCGCGGAGCTTGGGCTCACGTTGTTCGCGGATATCAAGGCATCGTGGCTTCGTGGAATCAAGGTTTGGCGGTTTGGCGGTTTGGCGGTTTGGCGGAAAAAACAATTTTAAGCAATTACAAAATTTTGAACATTCAAGATCTTTCGGCTACGCTCAAGACAAGTCCGTTTAATTCTGTTCAAAAAACATCGCATTAGCGAAAAGTAAGCTGTATGTAGATAGTATATACATACTATTAGCTCCCTCGATACCGAAATCCCCTTAATTACAATCACATTCCATACACTCCACCTCCGTCGTAAACCCCACTTGGCTACAACCACTATAGGCAACCTGATTACAACTATGGGTATTCTCATCATAAAACCAGCGCATAAAAAACGCGAGACATGCTTCGTCTTCAGGAACTACATCCTTACAAGCCGCAGGCGCATCCTCACAAAGATCTTCACTATCACCACAAGAAAAAAGACAAAAGATGGATAAACAGAATACAAATAGATATTTCATTTTAGTAATTTTTCTTAGTTATATATACTTCAGGTTTAGCAATTGTGTTGCCTGAGTCAGCGAAGGTCATTGTTGCATCATGGCATCATGGCATCACGGCATCACGGGCACCATGGCATCACAGAAAAGATCACTTTTTATAAAGCACAAAATCCTGCAAATCTTTTTTGTCCATTTAGTCCTGTTCAAATTTCGATGTATGTAGATTGTGTTTACAAATCACTATCCAACATATTCCTACTCTCAATGTCTCAAAATCGCCATATAATCACATCCGGCAATCCAATCTTATAGCTCAATACACCAAAATCCAACAGAAACTCTTACTTTTGCGCAGATTTTTGAGGTAAAACCCTGATTTTAAGGCAAAATCTCAAAAAAGATGAGTTTTTAAGCATTTTTTAAGATTCAAAATCGTTTTCAAAACGTTTACATGAAATAACAACAGACACTTCTATTTCAAAATAAAATTAATCTATACAAATGAAAAAATTACTTTATCCTTTCATGATGCTCGTAGGAACCATGTTTTTAATAACATCATGTGAAACAGATCCAGTAGGACCTGGAGATCCAAATGCAGATCCACCATTAGTTACACTAGATGGTTTTGTAGTTACTTTAGCTGCGCCAGGAGATCCTTTTTTAGTAGGCGTATCAGCAATTCCTGGAGATGCAAATCTAAGAACCGTTGCTGTATATGAAGATGACGTGTTAATAGATCCATCAAGATTCTTATTTGGAGGTGTTGCTGCAGGCGCAAATCCTATTGCACTTTCAAGTGATGATGTTGAAGGTTTCATGTATGACATGGAAGTAACTAGCCATACAGATGTAGCAGTTCGCACATACAGATTTGAAGTGATTGACGAAAACAACAATTCAGATTCTGAGAATGTAACTGTAACTACACAGGAAACAGTTACTCCTCCAACATTCACTTATATGGGTGGAATGAATATCACTACAGATCCTGGTTCACTCATAGCTCTTCAATTTGATGCTGTTGTAGGATCTGGAACTTTAAGTACTGTTGAGGTATTGGAAGACGGAGCTTTAATGACTGATTTTGCAGGGAGACTTTTTTATGGTGACCTGTCAACTGAATTTGATGCAAATCCATATGCACTCCCAGCTGCAGATCAAGCAGGTTTCTCAATGCGAACAATTTTTGTACGTGCACCAAATGCAGCAGGTACATTTAGTTATGATGTAAGATTAACTGCTAGTGATGGCGAGATTGCAACAAGCTCTATCGATGTTACAACAGGGACTGTGGGAACTCCTATTTCAACAACACTTCAGGGTGTACTTCTTAACTCGGCTGGACCTGCAGGAACAGGAGGACTTAATTTAGATACAGGAACAGGAACAGGAAGTGAAGATCCTGCTGCTGAAATTAGAGATTTAGGAATTGATATAAGTTTACCAGGTTCTGACTGGTTAAGAACTATCGCTGGAGTAAATAATTTCGAGGTAAGAACTGTTACACCAGGTGCAAATGGTCTTCCAGAAACATTCAGCTTTGCAAGCACAACAACCAAAGAGGCTATCATTGGTGCTTTTAATTCTTCTTCATTAAATAATGAAATTACCAATGTTGGCGACTTGTATGCGGTATCAGATGGTACTTCTTTCTATTTATTAGAAACTATTGAGATCAACGAAACTGCAACTCCAGGTGACAATACAGATAATTATGTTTTCGATGTAAAATTCTAATCGAAATATAAATCATATAAAAAAGCTCAGCATTTTGCTGGGCTTTTTTTGTTTGTTTTATATTTTAAAATAGCTGCTTATTTAATTAAAGCAAGCGCAACGAGTAAATCGTTATATTAATGGTAGAGGCTTCTAGAGAATAGTTCAATAATCCATCAAGTTCACTATTGAACTTAGTTGCTACTATTATTTTTTCTTTCTTCCTTGATTTAGAAATGGCAAGAAAAACGTATTTTTCTCGAGTTAAACCAAAAATTACCATGTATTTATTGAAAACACTTTTAACAAGTCTGTTTGTATTAGTAACATGTCTACAATCCTCAGGACAAGTTGAGTTAAAAACGCTTAAGACATCTAGGATGCAAAAGGATTTGAATCTGATTGTAGAGCATCTAGAGGCGCATCCGGATCCATTTACAAAAATCACTGAAGAGGAATTTAATACACAACTAAAGTTTGCGGAATCCAAGCTTTCTAAAGAAATGGATATTATCGCTTATTATAAAATCTTAACAGGAGTCGTTGCAAGTATAAAAGATGGCCACAGTCAGGTGTATATGCCAAAAAACTGGTTGCGTGATAAAAGAAAAAAGCATGGCGTTTTTCCCTACGAAATGTTTCTATCCAATGAAGGTGAATTATTTGCACTTAAATCATATGGAGACGATAAAATCCCAGTTGGCTCAAAAATTTTAGAAATTAACGATTTGCCTATCGAATCCTTTTTAGCAGAACTAGATCCATATATTTCTTATGAAACGAAACCATTCAGAAATGACCAAATTTCAGAGGATTTCGAATTTATGCTATACCTAGTGTTCAAACAAGTCGACAATCTAAAATTTAAGATTAAACAAATAAAAGAATCTGAAGTACAGGTTTCCACAATTCCGTATAAGGAGTGGAAAAATTTAAAAAAGGATCGTAGCAATGACCGAGAGAAAAAGATTAAAAAAGGGGAACCTTATGATTTTAAAATTGTACAAGAAGGGATTGCTAAACTAGATATATTTTCCTTTGCTGTACCAGATTTAGGTGACTACAATCAGTTTTTAAGTGAAACTTTTGAAGAGATAAAAAAGAATAGAGTACATTCTTTAATAATTGACGTAAGAGGGAATTATGGAGGATTTCCTATGATCTCATCAAAGCTATTCCACTATATTCATGCGGGGCATTTTAAGACCTTTGCCAAATCTAGCATGAAAATAAGTAAGCCTTACAGAAGGAGCTTCACGGACAGGTATCATCCTAGTGCAAGATTCCAAACAGGTCCTAAGAAAAAGCATTTCGTAAATATTGAAGCTATCATGAACGGGAAACTGGGTGAATATGTGCATGAAGAAAGCTTCTTTAATGAAGCTCCCAAACATGAGAAGCACGAATTTTCCGGGGACTGCTATCTTTTAATTGATAGAAAATCTTACTCAGCATCATCATCATTCGCTTCTACATTCCAATGTTACAATATGGGGTATTTAATAGGCGAACCTACTGGAGGCACCAAAATCTTCCGCGCGAATGCTATATTTAAAGCATTGCCAAAAACAAAACTTAGACTAACAATGTCTACTACAAAGATGTACACGACATGTTACAATCAAGAAGATGAACCCATACTCCCGACAGTTGAAGTAATTCCTTCTATGCTTGATAGGGTACATAATGTGGATTCTCAAATGAATGCAGTAATAAGATTGATAAGAAAAATGCAGAAAGGAAAAGCTGAGCAAAAAAACTAATCATATAAAAAAAGCTCAACATTTTGCTGGGCTTTTTTTATGTGTTAGTTAATCGTTTTATTTCTTTAAAAATTTCTTTACTACTGACGTCTTCTCTGAACCCATGCAATGCAGAAAGTAAACACCGGTATGCAATTGCGAAACATCTATCCCAACTTTTTTCCTATACTTAAAAATAGCAAGCGTCTTACCGAGTTGGTCAATTAGATGACAGGTATATTGTCCTTCCATATCCAAACCATCAACAAAAAGTGTATTCTCAACTGGATTAGGTGATAATTTTATGGTATTGTCGAACCCTTGCTCTAAAGTTGAAGAAGTAATATCTGCTACTATTACATTATCTGTCATATTATCATCTATTCTAAAATTTGCTCCTTGAATAAACATCTCCATTCCTGTTAAATTTATCTGTGGCAATAATAGAATGTCATGCATAAAATTAATCGTCTTTGTTTCACCAGCTTGTAAGTTAGCATCTGTTTTTACTAAAGAAAAATAAGTTGGTATATCAAGAACTTGTCCTTGTATAGTTTCTGAGTAAACAGCAAAATCTTTTATTAATTCATCTCCATTATTTGTTACGGTAACATCAACACTAAATGTAAAATTAGTGAGTGGTCCAGAGGGCTCTGCATTAATAAATTCTAAATCCACAGCGTCCAAAGAAATATCTACAAAATCATATACTTGGATTAGACTGATAGGCGTGTTTTCGATAAGTGTCATAGCAGTTACATCCTCGTAGCTATTACCAGTAATCACTCTTCCGTTTGCAACGCGCACCCTATTAATAGCTACCTTATCTGAAATGGCTTCATGCGCTTTTGCATAAATATTTGGATGCGTATAAGAGAGGACAGTGTGTATACCATTACTTTCTTCGAAAGCTAAATATACTTTTCCATCATTGTAATCCATTCCATGCACATAACTTGAGCCAACAGGTGTTTGCGCCTCATATGACTGGCTCGCAAAGCCAGATGTATACGCGTATAAACCAGAAAGATCTCGGATATAAAATTCATCGGTTTCAGAACTATAATGAAGGTCATTGACTTCGTGTCCAAAAGCCCTGATAAATGTAAGTGCGCCGTTTTCTTCTTTGTACACACTAGTATTCGCATCATCTATGTAATAGATATCACCCTGCACATCCTCGATAATGTGCGTTATAAAATGAGAATCGGATGCAATTACTGTCGTCACACCATTATTAATTGCTACGACTCCTTCATTACGTTCGAGTCGGAAGCTACCATCGCTTATTCGAGCAAATGCATATGAGTTCATTATTTCTCTAGTTTCCGTGACAGTTGTTCCGTCGTAGTGTATTTGAATAATAGCAAAACCCGTTACATCCAATTCAAATGTACCGACAAGGAAAATATCAATACTTCCATCTGCATTTTCATAATACTTTGCACTATCGTGTGTATTGTATGGAGCTGAAAAAATTGTTTCATGACTACCATCATCTAGTACACGCACTACTCTTGAATAGGGAGATTCCATCGCATTTACGGAATAGAGTATGCCTCCCTCGTACACATGGAGAGATCTAATTTGATTCGTTCTACTATCATGATCTAAGTGATGATGGTCCTGTGCATTTATAGACAAGCTAAAGATGCACAGGATTATTGAAAACACTATTTTCAATTTCATAGCCAAGTTTATTAAGTTGGTTAGTAAAATAGAGCTTACTCTTGCGATGCGCCAATCCTGTCTTACCCTTACAGAGCTACATGTGTTACGCACGACAGTTTTGTTTTCTAGTAAATAAATCATACTTATAATACCTTTTAAAACAATTTCGTTAGCAAAGTTTCTCGGGGTCACAGGAGTGAAAAACGCAAGACATTAGACAGTACATTGTTTTATTTTAAATACTAGCATCTACTTTCACCGGCAAACTTAAAACCGTCAAACCTTTAAATCGACAATACTAAAATAAAACACTTTGCCATAAAAAGATCACTTAATCGCTCCTTCGCGTTATCGCGATATCGCGATAACGCTTATTCCTTTTTCTAGCGTCTAAAATATAGATTCTCCACCTATCCAAACAATGTATGCCTATCAGGATCTTTCCCATCTGTTTTATTTTTTGGTGCTGTTTCAATATTCACAACAGGTTCTATAAGACTAGGGTCATTATTTCTGACATTCCCTACGCGTGTACTAACCTTGTAGGCATCCATCAACGCATCTGGATAGGGTTTTATAAGTTTTACTAGATCTTCCACAGGCACACCCTCTTCCAACCAAAGGCGTTCTTCATCTGGATTAAGAATAGCCGGCATTCTGTTGTGAATCTTGGACATCAGTTGATTGGGCGCTTGGGTAATAACAGTGAAACTAAATATATCCTCTCCTTCTTTGTTTGTCCATTTCTCCCAGAGACCTGCCAAAGAAAATATCTCTGTTTGCTTCAACACAATTCTGTACGGCGTTTTACTCCCGTCTGCTTCTTTTTTCCATTCATAAAATCCGTCAAATGGTATGATACATCTACGTTTGAGTAGGGGAGTTTTGAATGCAGGCTTTTGCATTAGTGTTTCCACGCGTGCATTGATCATTTTGTAGCCTATCTTTTGGTCTTTGGCCCAGAATGGAATCAGTCCCCATCTAAAAAATCGAAATTTATCGGGTTCTTTATTTGTAATTACGGGATGATAATGTGAGGGTGCCACATTATAATTAGGTAACGGATTATATTTTATTAATTCATCCGAATAAAAACTAGACTTAAAGCGCTCTTCAAGTTCTTTTTCAGTTTTTGTTAATGATGATCTTCCACACATTTATTTGCGTGTATGTACATAACAATCTACTCCACGTGACTTCAAGTTTCTTGCGCGTGTATTTGCTCTATCTCTGTTTGAATGGCGTTCTGCTACAACTGAATAAAAGGTGGATCCATCAAAGCGCACTTTCTCCGCATCATTGTATCCCATTCGTCGAAGTTTATCAATAAGCTTATTTGCATTAGACTCTTGTGAGAAGCTGCCCGCTACAATCAAAAATGGTGCATTGTTATCTGAACTAAATGTGCGCTCTGGAGCTGGCGTAGCTACTGGAGCAGTTGTTGTTTCTTTCAATGGTTCGGTGAGATCATTGGATATGTCTTCCACCCGCGTAGATGCCTCTTCTTCATAACTTGTTTCGTCTTCTTCAGATTCAAATTCATCATCCGTATCTACTGCTGAGGATAAATCAATTAAATCATCATCTCCTTCAGAATCAATCATTGCTTCTTCTGTATCATCGCTCGTCTTCTCTGATGCTGTATCCCCACAAGAATCAAAGACAGTGGATAACCACAGATAGAGGAAAATGAGGATCAGAATATATACAATTGCTTTTAAGATCTTATTCATAATACTAGTCTAGAATGTAAAATTATGAATTTTTATAATATGTAGTGTGTTTGATGCCAATCTGTTCGCAAGTTTTTTAAGCAGATATGAAGATTTAACCGCTCGGAATTAGTGGTGAATCCTGTATGTGTTATGAATTCAAATATTTAGATAGGACGTATCGAAATAAAGAACATTCATCGCAGCGAAGCTTAAAGTAGGCAAGGGATACAGATAAATTCTGGGAAGTGGATCGCGTCAGCAACATGCAGTGTTTAGTGTTCTTGTTGCCAGAGGTAATAAGAATACCGAACGAACAGTGAGCACGAAATACTGCGCCCTCTTGCGGAATAGCATTGTGCCTAGGCAATAAGAGGGGACGCCCCAAAAGGGTTCATGATTTGGGGTTTAGGGTACTAGGGAACAAGTCATCGAGGTATCATTGCCTCTAGGTTTCATAGTATCGCCAAATGATAAACAATCGCTCATTCGCAATCTCGCGATATCGCTTACTCCATTTTTCTATTATCTAGTGTCTAAAGTCTGCCTAAAACCTAAGCATACGCTCGCATATCCTTCTTCTCCATAAAATTAATAAAGGCAATATTTGCAATTTTATTCCCGCCTGGTGTAGGATAAACGCCTGAAAAATACCAATCGCCAGTATGATTTGGACAAGCAGCATGGAGATCTTCTATCGTTTGATAAATGACTTCTACTTCTATAGTAATATTTTTCGCCGTAACAATTTCTGAAATCTTTGCTGAAATTTGTTCTGCAGTGTAGACATCATATAGATCTTTCACTTTATTTTCTATCTGTTCTAAAGGCAAACTCAATTGCGCTTTGCACGCATGGTATGTCTTCTCCAAAAGCTCATCCTTGCCATCCTCTTTTAACAAAGCAACTAAAGCTTTAAAGGCAACAAAGTTTTTCATCTTAGACATGTCAATACCATAACAATCTGGATATCTAATTTGAGGTGCGGAGGATAACACAATGATTTTTTTTGGCTTGAGTCGCGCGAGATTTTGAATGATACTATCTCTTAGCGTTGTCCCTCGTACTATAGAGTCATCAATCACAACGAGTGTATCTATATTATTCTGAACGATCCCATAAGTTACATCATATACATGCTCCATCATCTCTCCTCTACTTGCGTCATCCGCAATAAATGTACGCATCTTAGCATCTTTCACGGCAAGCTTTTCCATTCGCGGTTGCCATGCTGTGATCTTTCTTATTTCCTCTGGATCAGGGTTAGCACCTAATTCTATGATGCTTTTTCCCTTATATTCATTGAGTAATTCATGGATACCTTCCATCATGCCGTAGAAAGCAACTTCCGCAGTGTTTGGGATGAAAGAAAAGACGGTATTCTCAAAATCATAATTCACCTTACGCATAATGTTTGCAGCCATCGCTTTTCCTAATTGCTTACGCTCCAAGTAAATATCTTTATCTGTGCCGCGGGAGAAATAAATGCGCTCAAAGGAACATGCCTTTCTTTCTAACTGATCTTTAAATGGTTTTACATCGTAGCTGCCATCTTTCTTTACAATCAATGCATGCCCACGATCCAATTCTTGGATCTTATTATAGCTTACATCAAACGCTGTTTGTATTGCTGGCTTTTCTGATGCCATTACTACTACCTCATCATCCGCATAGTAAAAAGCTGGTCTGATTCCTGCGGGGTCTCTTAAGACAAATGCATCTCCATGACCTAACATGCCTGCCATAACATAACCTCCGTCGAATTTTCTACACGATCTCTGCAAGACACGATGCACATCTAGATTATCTGCTATTAATCGAGTAATTTCCTGATTATTATATCCTTCTGGTTTAAACCAATTAAAAGTACGCTCCACTTCTGCGTCCAGAAAATGTCCAATTTTTTCTAAAACAGTAACTGTATCTGATTTTTCCTTAGGATGTTGTCCTACTTCGATCAGCTCTCCAAACAATTCATCCACATTGGTCATATTAAAATTACCTGCTAGGACAAGATTTCTTGTTATGTAATTGCTCTGGCGTAAGAATGGATGGCAGGTTTCTATACTATTGGAACTGTGGGTGCCATATCTTAGATGGCCTAGCAAAAGCTCCCCGATGTATGGTTTATTCTTTTTTAACCAAGAAATGTCTTGCATTTTCGCTGGCGCTACCTCATTGAAGTTACCATAGATGTCTTGGAACAAATTGCGGAGGTAGGTGGGCGAATTATCTCTTTTCCTACTGATGTATCTAGACCCCGGAGGCATATCTAGCTTAATAATGGCAGCGCCAGCACCATCTTGTCCTCGATTCCGCTGTTTTTGCATCAAAAGTCTCAATTTATTGAGGCCGTACAATGCTGTACCATATTTTTCAAGATAGTATTCGAGTGGTTTTCTCAAGCGAATAAACGCAAGACCACATTCATGTTTGATTTGTTCACTCATCTTTAAATTCTCTCAGGAAAATTAAGTGTCAAAAATACGATTATATAGGGAATACCGCTTGCAAATTTCTTTGAATACCTTATAACTCTATGTACATTTGAAGACAGATTGTACTTATGGGCTTATTTAGTTTCAATAAAAGACCAAAACATAACTCGTTTAACTACACACCGCGATTTTATGACCCTGAAAAAGAGGCATTGGATCAGCAAGTGCGAAGACATGCTGGGGATAATGATCCTGAGGCAGCTAAAGACAGGATACGATCTGGGCTCAAAAGCAGATATAGAGGAGATAAGAAATTTAGAGCCACGGAAACAAGAAAATCGAACGTTAGATTGTTAGTAATTATAGCTGTATTGATATCGCTTTCTATGCTTATGATGCAATCTGACTCATTTCAGAAAATTATTCAATCGTTCACAACAGATGGCTGACATTATTCAGCTACTTCCAGAATCAATTGCTAATCAAATCGCTGCAGGTGAAGTTATTCAAAGGCCTGCTTCAGTTATAAAGGAATTACTTGAGAATTCAATTGATGCAGGAAGTACGGAAATAGAAATAATACTCAAGGATTCAGGTAAGTCTCTTATTCAAATAATAGACAATGGAAAAGGTATGTCAGAAACGGATGCACGCCTTTCCTTTGAACGTCATGCTACGTCAAAAATTAGAGAAGCTGCGGACTTGTTTAAGATTAATACCATGGGGTTCCGAGGAGAGGCGCTTGCCTCTATCGCTTCTATCGCCCATGTAGAACTAAAAACACGTACAGAGGAGAAGGATGTGGGAACACGCATCGTAATAAATGGTTCCTCGATAGAGACGCAGGAAATTTGCCAAACTCCAAAAGGGACATCCCTTGCTGTGAAGAATCTATTCTTTAATGTTCCAGCGCGTCGTAATTTTCTTAAAACGGACGCCACTGAATTAAGCAAAATTCTGGAAGAATTTAAACGTATTGCATTAATAAAGCCTGAGATTTTCTTTAAACTACACCACAATGGTGTAGAGCAGTACTATCTACCTGCTTCAAATATCAGACAGCGTGTCGTCAGTATATTTGGTAAAAAATATAATGAAAAACTACTGCCTGTACAAGAAGAAACGGATGCATTCTCTGTTCAGGGTTTTGTAGGGCAGGCAGACTCGGCGAAAAAATCGAGAGGTGAACAGTATCTTTTTGTGAACGAACGATTTATAAAGAGTAACTATTTAAATCACGCAATTCGACTTGCCTATGGTGACCTGCTTACAAAAGATGTACATCCTTTCTATGTAATCAATCTCAGCATAGAGCCTTCACAAATAGATATAAACGTACACCCGACTAAACATGAAATTAAATTTCAAGAGGAACGTATTGTTTACAATTTCTTGAATGTCGCAATTAAGCATGCCTTGGGCAAATACAGCTTACGTCCAATGATAGATTTTGAGTCTGAACGCGAATTTCAGAATGTTCAAGGCAATACGGGTGGCACTGGTCACAGGGGGTTTCAGAGATCGGGTAGACAAGAAATAGACAAGTGGTCTTCTCTCTATGATGAGATTAAAGAGAACCAACTCAATGCTACCGAAGATACAATTTACAGAAGTGCTGCAACTGAAGAAAGTACACTTCATAGTAGTTTTGATAAAATAAAGTCGAAGCCTTTTCAGATTCACAATAACTACATTGTGCATCAGGTTAAATCTGGGTTTGTTCTTATACACCAATGTTATGCACACGAACGCATTCTATATGAGCAGTATAAAAACTGTCTTTCTGAGGGTCAAGGCAGTTCACAAAAACTGTTATTCCCTTTAACCATAAACTATACACCGGAGAGGTATACGCTATTGATAAATATGGTGGATGAGTTGAATCATCTAGGGTATGAGATAGAGAATTTTGGGGATAATAGTATTATTGTGCATGCTACTCCTGCTGAGTTGGAAGAAAATTCTACAGAAGATACACTGGATCGATTTTTATCCTCTTACGAAGAGAACATAGAATTCCAATTGGGTATTGCGGAGAATCTAGCGCGTTCGCTTGCAAAGAGTACATCCATTAAAAAGGGAAAACGGTTATCAGAGGAAGAAATGCAAAGTATAATTGAGAAATTATTTGCTTGCCAAAATCCGTATGTAAACTCTGAAGGTAAAAAAGCTGTTGTAACGTATGAGATAGCAGAGATCGAAAATTTGTTTAAATAATTTACATTCATGTTCCGGATTACTGAAACCGTAAAACATCTAATATTAATAAACGTCGTCTTCTTCTTTTTAGTAGAAGGTTTGCGTTCTGCAAGTTTTTCTGTACCTGAGATGGCATTAGTTTATCCACCAAGTTCTGACTTTTCTCCCTACCAGTTAATAACCCATATGTTCATCCATGCAGATTTAAACCATTTGTTCTTTAATATGCTTATTCTCTTTTTTATTGGGCCAATGGTAGATGATGCTATTGGATCAAAGAAATTCACATTCGTGTATCTTTCTGCTGGGATAGTAGGAACTATCATAGAAATTGGATTTACCTATTTAGTCGATGCGCTCAACTTAGCAAATATGTCTTTCTTTCTGGATGCATATCACTTGGGCGCGTCGGGTGCAATTTTTGGAATAGTCGCAGCATTTGGGATTCTTTTTCCTGAACGAGAAATAATGCTGATGATTCCTCCCATTCCATTAAAAGGAAAATATTTAGCTCTTCTTTTGCTAGGGATGGGCTTATTTACTGGCTATGGTAAAAATATTGGCCATATGGCACACCTGATCGGTGCCTTAGTCGGAGGGGGTATAGTTTACTATTGGCTAAAAAAACGAGAAATTTGAATCTATTAAGTCCTATTTTGCGTTAAGAGTATATGTTCAGATCAATATTTGAAGACATAAAGCAATCATTTAACATGGGAAACATGTTAACAAGACTCATTATGGTTAATGTTGCCGTGTTTGCTATTATACGTTTAATCATTGCTTTTTCTGGACATTTGCAACCCGGTGCTGCCATTGAAGCCCATCCTATCATAGAGTATCTTGCAGTTCCTTCCAATTTTTCTGAGCTGATAAGAAAGCCTTGGACAATAATTACTTCTATGTTCCTACATGTAGGATTCATGCATATTCTATTTAACATGTTGCTGCTGTATTATTTTGGTAGAATTGTAGGAGACTTTTTAGGGGACCGACGTATGCTGCCCATTTATATAATGGCTGGTTTAGTAGGAGTTATCTTTTACTTATTATCAGATAATTTTTTGCCAATTGGTTCAGGAGGGAATGCGATTGCTATGGGAGCTTCCGCAGCGGTGATGGGTTTCTTGTTTACCGCTACCTATCTGTCACCAGATTACGTTATGCACCTACCATTGATAGGACCTGTCCGTATTAAATACATTGCGGCTTTTCTTTTATTTATGGACTTGATTGGCACTTCAGCATCAAATTCTGGTGGTGCTTTTGCGCATTTGGGGGGAGTGCTCTTTGGAATATTGTATGTGATAAACTTGCGCAATGGATCTGATCTCACAGAGCCGTTGCAAAACCTATTCCACGGAAAAAAAGAAAAGAAAATCAATCCAAAAAGAAAAACATCTCCACTGACACTTGTATACCATAAAAAGAAAGAGAAAAAACAGCCTCAGCAACCTCCTGAAGTATCCGCTGAATCAAAGATTGATATGATTCTTGATAAAATCAATAAGCATGGCATTGAGAAACTTACTGATGCGGAAAAGGAATTTCTAAACAAAGCTGGTAAAGGAAAGTAGTGCAGAAAATAATCGTATTTATTAATGGACTCGTTGCTGTCGCAACATTATTTGCATACCTCGCTGGTTATGTTAATCCTGAAACAATAAACGTATTTGGCATTTTTGGCATTTTCTACCCAATTCTATTTGCTTTAAATATTTTCTTCATCCTCTTTTGGCTTATTGTTAATCCAAAATATATTACTATCTCCATTCTCGTCATTCTCTTAGGAATAAACCATATCCAAAGACACATAGGCACAAAAAATTCGGAAACAGCTGATTCAAATATGCATGCCATCCAGCTGATGAGTATGAACATGAATCTTGGAAAGTTCATCCACGATAGAAATCAATCAAAGCAAAAAATTCTCCAAAAGGAATTCTTGAAGGATATAGATTTAAAATCCTTAGATGTTCTCTGCTTACAAGAAGCTAATAAGTTTCCAGAAGAGTTTTTTAGCAAACATCTTCCGGAATACGCTAATACTGTAAAACCAGGTTTAATTGACCTCATATATTCAAAATATCCAATTATTAATTCTGGAAAGATCGAACTAAAATTACATTATAATAGTTGTGCCTGGGCAGACATCCAGTTCCCTGGGAAAATCATCCGCGTATATTCAGTCCACTTACATTCAAACAAAATTTCATCACACACAAACAAAATACTCGAAGAGAATGGTCTAGAGGACAAGCAAGCATGGGCAGATATCAAATACATTTGGTCCAATTATAATATTGCAGCAAAAGAAAGAGTCAAGGAAATCCGTATGATTCAAAAACACTACAAGGAAAGTCCCTACCCTGTTATCCTAGCAGGAGATTTTAACGACACACCAGAATCTTACATCTACAATCAAATCTCTGCGGACTTACAAGATGTATTCGTGAACGCTGCAGGTGGATTAGGATATAGTTATGCAGGTGCTATACCTTTGTTGCGTATTGATTTTACGTTTATAGATCCCAGCCTAAAAGCTCTCAATCACCGCGTTGTACGCAAAAAATATTCTGATCACTACCCTATAATAAGTACCATAGGAATAGCAAATTGAAAAAATGCCATTATTTTTGCGCTATGAAAGGAAAGCGTCTAATTGTACAGAATAGTTTAAGCAGAAAAAAGGAAGAATTTAATCCAATTACTGAAGGCTTTGTTGGCATGTATGTGTGCGGCCCCACCGTTTACAGTGATGTACATTTAGGCAACTGTCGCACCTTTGTAGGCTTTGATACAATCTATAGATATCTCCTTTACAAAGGGTATAAGGTGCGTTACGTGCGTAATATCACTGATGTAGGCCACTTATTGGATGATGGTGAAGATCGGATTGCAAAAGGTGCACGGTTAGATAAACTAGAGCCAATGGAATTGGTGCAAAAGTATAGCAATGGTTTTCATGCTATGATGGAAATATTTAATACTAAAAAGCCAAGTATTGAACCACGTGCTACGGGACATATTCCTGAGCAAATAGAAATGGTGCAACAAATACTTGATAACGGATATGCTTACGTTAAAAATGGATCCGTTTACTTTGACACCATTAAATTTGCTGAAGAGAAAAAGGTCTATGGTGAATTGTCTGGAAGAATAATAGATGATTTACTCACAGAGACCAGAGATAACCTTAAAAATCAAAGTGAAAAAAACCATCCTTCGGATTTTGCCATTTGGATTAAAGCTGCAGAGGATCATCTGATGAAATGGAATTCTCCGTGGTCCGTTGGATTCCCAGGTTGGCACTTAGAGTGTTCTGTGATGAGCACAAAATATTTAGGCAAACGTTTTGATATACATGGCGGAGGAAATGACTTAAAATTCCCGCACCATGAAAATGAAATTGCTCAAAACGTAGGAGCGTGTGATTGTGCACCTGCGAATTATTGGTTGCATACAAATATGCTACTAATGAATGGTAAGAAGATGTCCAAAAGTGACGGTAACACGATAAGTCCTGAAGAATTGTTTACAGGAGAAAGTCCGCATGTAACTAAAGGATATAGCCCCATGGTTGTTCGCTTCTTTATGCTACAATCGCATTATAGCTCTACAATGGATCTCACAAATGAGGCATTACAAGCCGCTGAAAAAGGCTTTAAACGTATATCAGAAGGACAAAAGATTTTAATGAGCTTAGAAACGAATGGTACAGGGAATTCTGAAGATGCGGATATCCTAAAAAATCTGGATGCTCTTTTAGAAGATATGGATGATGATTTTAATACGCCAAAAGCTATTTCGCGCTTATTCGAATTAGTCACAAAAATAAATAGCTACAAACAAGGCACGCTAGACGTTAATAATGCATCAAAAGAAACCCTCGCTACACTCAAAAAAGTAATGCCTGAGTTTATAAATCAGGTTCTCGGACTTACAACTGATGCTGTGGAAGGCGGTAACGACGTGAGTGATGGTTTGATGCAACTTATTCTAGAATTAAGAGGTTCTGCTAGGGAAAATAAAGACTGGGGAACCTCAGATAAAATTAGAGATAGTTTAAACGCCTTAGACATCGTTGTCAAAGATGGTAAAGACGGTTCCAATTGGAGCTTTAAATAAAAGATAGATAGATGAATAAAATTATTGTCTGCTTGATGTGTTTTACGCTCCTTATTGGATGTAAATCTGATCCGGCAAAAACTGCTCCCACGAAGCCGCGCGTTAAGATTCCCGCTTTTGATAAAGAGGGCGCTTACAGCTATGTAGAGAAGCAAGTCGCATTTGGCCCACGTGTTCCAGGAACAGAAGCGCACAAGCAATGTAAAGAATGGATGATTTCAGAATTAGAATCTATGGGCGCCACCGTACATAGTCAGGACTTTACGGGCACACTCTACACGGGCGATAAAATGCCTGGTTCCAACATCATTGCTCAAATCAATCCGGAAAAACAACGTCGTATATTCTTAAGTGCGCATTGGGACTCTCGGAGAGTGGGAGAAAACGATAAAAACGAAAGCAAAAAATCGCAGCCTATTGATGGAGCAGATGATGGAGCGAGTGGTGTTGGTGTTATTTTGCAAATAGTGAAAACGATACAAGAGAATCCTATTGATCTAGGAGTTGATATCGTTTTATTTGATGTGGAGGATCAAGGTTCACGCGATCGAAATGATAGAGATTCTTGGTGTTTAGGGTCACAATATTGGGCCAAAAACCTATATCCAGAAAGCTACAAGCCGGAATACGGTATTCTTTTGGATATGGTTGGCGCTAAGAATCCACGCTTTGCAAAAGATCAAGTTTCCCGACTTTATGCACCGAAAGTGCAAGAAAAAGTGTGGAACTTAGCAAAAAACATGGGATATTCTGATAAATTTGTGGACGAACTCGGAGGCAACCTGACAGATGACCATTATTTCGTGAATGTGATAGCTAAAATTCCGATGATTGATATTATCAATCAAGTGAAAGATTCTCCGCATGGTTTTGGACCGCACTGGCATACCCACGATGACAATATTAACGTAATAGACAAAAACTCCCTTCGAGTAGTAGGGCAAGTTGTAATTGCCACATTATATAAAGAATCGGATAATAGTATCCAATAAAAAAAAATTAGTACAATGAGAAAATATTTATTTATTCTGGTAGTATGTTGTGCTGCAATGACTATGCAAGCTCAAGGCGCAAAACAATATTCACTAGTTTCAAAGGTTACCGCAACCTGGTGTCCTAATTGCGGATCTTGGGGTTGGGCAATGATGGAGCAATCCATGGATGCATTAGAAGACAAAGATGCGTTTGCTTGGACTATTCACTATTCTGGTGACTTACAAAATCAAACTGCAAAAGACCTCAGAGAGAACTTAGGATCTAATGGTCAACCCGTGTTTTTCTTAAACGATGACAACGTTGGTGCGCTTTCTAGTAATTACCCATCTAAGGTAGTAGAGCTAGAAGAATCAGTAGATCTATTGAGTTCACTCGGTTCGTCTGTGGAAGTAAATGTAGATGCTACATTTGGTAACACGCTAAATGTGGATGTAAGCTTAGAATTTGTACAAGGAGTGGATGGTGAATATTACCTAGGTGTTTACTTAGTAGAAGATAACGTTATCGCAAATCAAGCGAATCAAGGACCTAATACAAGCCATCCAAATGTTGTGCGTAAGGCATTGACCTCTACCACCTTTGGGTCGCAGATAGTGATTAACCCAGAAACTGGGTTTACTTTTTCTGATTCATTCTCTGAAGAACTAACCTTAGGACCAGATGATGCTCTAGAAGACTTTTCAATTGTTGCTATTGTATGGAATCTAAATGTAAATGATCAATACAGAATGTTTAACCTGGGGGTTGACCAGGTGAGTGAGGCAACATCTTCTATTTCTGATGATGCATTGCGTGCGAAATTCAAAGTACATTCAGCAAATAACGGTGTTCAGATTTCTACAACACAAAACGATGTATACAGTGTAAACATATATGATTTGAGTGGTAAGCAAATATTTACTGCTACTGAAAACGGCTCACAACATATTCCCCTTGCACAAAACGGAAATACAATGTACCTCATAGAGATACAGCAATACGGAAAAAGATTTAGCGAAAAGGTTTTTCTAAAGTAATCTTCGTTAACAAGGTATATAAAAAAAAGGGGCTCGTGAGTCCCTTTTTTTATATGCCTAAAATTTAAGCTTTATAAGATATTCCATTTTATCTTTAGCGAGTATTTCGTTTTCCTTCTCGTAAAATTCAATTTTACCTTCTAATTCTTGCTTAGAGGATTCCATGGCAACTATGGTATCTTGTATCTGCACCTCACTCGCTTTAAAGTAATGATCCGCTACCCAGTCCTTAATCAGATGGCGAAACAAATTGTCTAAATAATTGGCGGTGATAGAGATTCGATTAACCGTAATGCTAGGATCGTATTTGTTCAATTTTGCTCTAAAATCATCTAAATTATTCTGAGCTCTTGTTGCTGCTCTGGAAGCTAACTTTATCTGCTTGTTAAACTTAAAAGGCAATAAGTTTCTTACACCATTATTTTGAAGCATCCATTTTCCCGTAGCGCTGACAACTTCAAGAATAAAATGGAGATCCTTGAGAATTTTATCCATCTCGTAAATAAGCTTATACGCTAAATTCTTTTGCCGTCGATTTGTATAAATCAAAGTATCATAACCTCCTATCTTTCTCGCTTCCACAGCATCGTATACATTAAATATACCCTGCTTCTCTGCAAGCAAGTTGTCTATATCAAAGCTCACGTCTTCCAAACTCCCTATTTTCCGTCGGACAATCTTGACCTCGAAATCTAGTAAATGTAATTGATCAATCGCAGCATTATACTTGAGTGCAGCTTCCACAAAATCTTGCTCCTCTTGCTCATACCACCCCTTGTGTACTCCTAAAACCTTATAGAACAAAGAAATCACTGAATTGGCTTCAAGGTTTTCAAATTTTGCCTTTTCCTTATCGACAAAAGCATACAATCTGTTTACTTTATCTTTTAAGGCTTGTTGTCTTTGTTCAATATAATCAAGATGCTCCTCCAACTCTTTCTTAGAATCCTGAGCAACCACTAATTCAGCAATGCGCTGATCAATTCTTTCTAGTTTTTCTAAATTCCCCAAATTCTATCACTTCTTTTTCGGATGCACAAGTTTCATCTCATCAATAAGGTGTGTTGCGCCTGCATATTTATCCACTATAAATAAAATATACCTAGCATCCACCATAATGTTTCTACAGATACTGCGATCGTAATTTATATCACTCATTGTACCTTCCCAAACTCTATCAAAATTTAAGCCTATTAGGTTTCCATGTGCATCAATTGCTGGACTTCCTGAATTTCCGCCAGTTGAATGATTAGAGCCCAAGAAGCACACTGGAATTTTTCCATTGCTAGCGGCATATTGGCCATAATCCTTTTTCTCATATAATTCTAATAACTTACTCGATACATCAAATTCGTAATCGCCAGGTTTGTACTTCGCTACCATACCATCCAGATGTGTTACAGGTGTATAGGATACACCATCTTTAGGAAAATACCCTTCTACTTGGCCATATGTAACCCGCATTGTGCTATTTGCGTCCGGATAGAAGCGCTCTTTGGAAAAGGTTTTCATTTGTGCATCCATATAAACTCTTTGTAAAGAATCAATTTGCGTTTTATATCCATTATAGGGTGCGGAGACTACCTTATCATAATGTGATTTCCAATTTCCCGCCATTTGCACAAAGGCATCTTCTTTGAATTTTGCAACGGATGTCATAGGATCTCCCTTTAAAAGACTCATCATCATTTTTTCATCCGTTAGAACCGTGTTGCCGTATAATTCCTTTGCTAGATCTGCATAGCTCTTGCCTACCATTGTTGTGTTCTTCTTTTGCAGTTCATCAGGTACAAACTTGGGGTCTAGGTTTGCAACATACATTTCTGTAAGCGCTCCAAATACTTCTTGATCTATATCCGCTCTATAGTTTTTATAAAATCCAGAGAAAAATCCATCTAATCTCCCTGCAAATGCTTTATATCCTTCAGCTCCTTCATTGTCATATCTATTTATAAGCGTATTTACGTAACCAGCTACTCGTAGTAATTCTACATTACGTGAAGTCACCTCGTTATAATAGTCTCTTGCAATCGTATAATCTTCTATACCACCATAGAGCTCATCAAATTCACCTAATATGTTGTTATTGATTTTAATTACACCCGTTGTACGAAGTGCTTGAAATCTCTCTTCACGTTCGCGCTTCTTTTTTAGGGCATTTGTTCGTTTCAAACCAGAACTTTCCCCTATCCACTTTTTCCAATAGTTAGCAACGCGAGCAAACTTTGATGCATACTGCAATCTTGCTGATTCGTCTTTACGCATGTATTTGTCAAGTATCCCCAGTGCAGTTTCTCTAATCGCGATACGAGATGGATTTTGCTTTTCTATTAGTTGCTCAACAGCTACGGAAGGTAAATATTGGTTTGTTCTACCTGGAAATCCGAATACTAACGTAAAATCACCTTCATCCACTCCATCTAGAGATATTGGTAAAAAGTGCTTTGGCTTGTAGGGAACATTGTTTTCTGAATATTCCGCCGGCTTATTATCTGGACTTGCATAAATCCTAAACATTGCAAAATCGCCTGTATGGCGCGGCCATTCCCAGTTGTCTGTGTCGGCACCGAACTTCCCGATGGACTCAGGTGGCGCTCCTACTAAACGTACATCAGGATATGTAGTAGATGTAATTGCAAAATATTGGTTGCCGTGATAAAACGGCTTTACTTGCAATTCTTGGAATGGACCTAATTTAAAACTTGTTTCGTAGGTACTTATATTTTTATCAATTACAGATTGTCTTTCCTTGTCCGTCATTCCTGTTTCGACTCCTGCAGTGATTACTTCCGTAACATCATTAATCTGATCTATGAATTTTGCAAATAAGCCAGAATTGGGTAATTCCTCAGATTTGCTCATTGCCCAAAACCCATCTTTCAAATAGTTTTTATCGAGCGTTGAGTGGGATTGAATTTGTCCATATCCACAGTGATGATTTGTAAGTAACAAGCCTTCACCAGAAATGAGTTCAGCTGTACAAAAACCTCCAAAATGAACAATAGCATCCTTAAGAGAGCCTTGGTTTACGGAATAAATATCTTCCGCTGAAATTTTCATACCTAGGGATTGCATTTCAGCTTCATTTAAGGATTTCAGGAACATTGGTAGCCACATTCCCTCTCCTGCATGTACAGACAGTCTGAAAACACAGACAATTATAAGGCTTAAAAATAGCTTAGAAATATGTAATGATCTCATAGTAATATTTGGTTTGATCTTGAAATATAAAAATTTGTTTACATTAGGGAGCAACAATACCACCTCTATGTCTTTTTTATTTGAAGACACAGCCTTTTCCGCCTATTATTTGGAGCATCTTTATCCTTTGCTCTTCTTTTTTCTTTTTGGCCTCTTCGTCATAGTATTTGCACGCAATAAATTGAATAAACAAGAGCAAAGGACCTTGGGTGTTGCACTTGCCTTTATTCCCTTTATAGCTGTTTTTCTGCGCATATACTATGAATACGCTACAGGTGTACTCACTATAGAAAACGGATTACCTCTTCACCTCTGTCGGATTCTTGCAGTCGTTGCTCCAGCTATTATGTTTTTTAAAAATAGGCTAGTATTAGCGATGTTTTATCTCTTTGCATTATCAGGCACACTCATTGCAAATCTAACGCCTGACTTACCGGAAGGTTTTCCAAATTTAAGTTACTTCTGTTATTGGATGCTACACAGTGGGTTAATTGTAGTAGCGCTATATGGAATCTTTGTACATCACGTACGTGTAAATCTGCGCGATATTTTCAATGTCTATATTGCAAGTAACTTATTACTTGTAATTATGTATGGAATAAATTATTTATTAGGATCTAACTATTTATACACAATGCGGACACCTGACTCTGCATCTCTTCTTGACCATATGGGACCATGGCCTTGGTATTTGTTGTCGGGACAGGGGGTGATGTTGGTACTGATGTTCTTGGTTTATATTCCTTTTTTAATATGGAAGGAGAAAGAGATTATAGAATGTAAAAACTAGAAAAGTCGTTAGCCAAGCGCACAAAATCCACTCTATGTAATTAAGTCTAATCTTTAGCTTGAAATACAAACAACTATTTCCTTTTCTATCTATCTCTTTCTCCTGCATCCATTTAAATGTTTTATCGATATGGTAAAATCAAACTGGATATCTGATTATTCCACAGTCAAATCAAGAATTTTTGAAACACCGTTTCCAATAGCATCTTCAACAGTTATATGCAATTCATAATCCCCTTTTGCTGCATCTGAAGGTACCGTAATACTACTACTGTACTCAATATCCATAGGCTTTTTATCATAGTCTTCTTCAATAATAATATCTAAGTCATCGATAATTACAGATATTTTAGAAATGCCATCAGAGTCCGACACTTCAAATACAAGATCAAAACTTTCTAGAGAACTGACAGTAAAATTATCAGATGGTTCTTTGACATCAATATCTGTGTCAGCATCAGATGAACATGAAAATATAAATAAGGAAAGAACGATAAGGCTTAAAAATTTGATTGAATTTTTCATAATAAATAGTTATTTAGTTTTATTTAATAAAGTGTATTGTATTTAAACACAGGCAATACAAAGTCTGTATTACTATGAGTAATAGTTTGTAAAATTTATTCGGAATAGCTGATTTGATATTCCTTATAACATGTATTGTATCTTAATCTACAGTTACAATTAGTGTATTCGGAGGACTAGAAATAGAAAACAATCCATACCCATTTGAAATATTAGACTGTATAGTAACAGGTTCAGTAAAAGGATTGTCATTATTTAATTTTTCGACTGCATTGAAGTATAGGAATTCTGCTTCAGTAATTGCAATCAAGTCAAATTCTACTTGATCAAAATCATATGAACCACGTTCTCCATAGACAAGCATCGTATGTTTTTCTCCATCAAAGAGTTCGTCGCTTACAACTGTTATTCTTTTTTCTAACGTAGATTCATCAATAGGATTACTATAATTTCCATAAAATCTAAAACTCGATCCGATTATTCCAGTTGTATTGTCTTTTATAATAGGTCTAGCTCTTATTCTGTAATAATTTGATTCGCCTGCTGGGTCATCAATTTCTATTTCGAAAAGGTCTCTTTGAAAATATCGAGTTGGGTCAGTATCATCACTTTTTGTAATTTTCACACTAGACAGTTCAGGTACCTGCGGGATAGTAACGGATGTCTGTATGTCTTCATATCCTTCAGCTGAGCCGTGTAAAACATACGTTTCGCCAGGTATGAAATCTATATAATCAAATTTCCAAAGCGGGAAACGTGCACTTTCAAATTCGCTATAATCCTCTACATCTTTGAAAATATATCCATCTATAACTCCTTGATCTGGAGTTGTCAAACTAAGACTTGGATTTATTAGATAGTTTTCTGAATCAAAATCCTGAACATCTTGAATTCCAATGCTGTAATTAAAAAGTATTGTATTAAGACTATCATCTTGTGGAGTAAGTGCTGCAGTAATCGTAAGCTGAGAATTATGCTCAGGTAATTCAATAATCCTTGGCTCTATTTCACAAGCATTAAATAAGAAGATCAAAGACAACGCAGATATATATTTAATTAAATTTTTCATTATGCTGAGATTTTTTTATTAAAAATTAATTTGATAGCTAACAGATGGAATAATAGGTAAAAGACTTTTCTCAGAAATAACATTTCTTTGAGAAATAATTTCGCCATTGTCATTTCTTTCTGTTACTCTTTCTAAACTCTGATAAAATGGGTTTTTCCTAAAGTATGAGTTATAAAAACCTATCACCCAAGTTCTTGTATATTTCTTTCTTTTTTTGATAAAAGATATACTCCAATCTAATCGATGGCTAGGAGACATTCTAAATGCATTTTTATCTCCTCCGTCTGCTTGATAATTCGTTGAAGTCGCAAAGCCAGTTTGGACTGAGTTAAACGAAGGATATTGATATTGAGGTATCGTAACTGCATTCCCTGTTCCATAAACCCAGTTTGCGGATAACTTGATACTCTCTTTTGGCTCATATGACATTACAACAGATACATCATGTCTTCGGTCATATCGAAATGGAAACTTTTCTCCCGAGTTAATGTCATCGAACTGTCTATTGGTCCAACCCAAAGTATAGCCTATCCAACCTGTGAGTTTACCTTTCTTTTTTTGCATAAATAATTCTGCTCCATACGCTTCTCCCTTCCCTTGTGTTACCTTGTCCTCCCAGTTTTGTAGGTCATCAGTAAGAAAAGCAGCACCTTCCCGATACGAAAGCACATTATCCATTTTCTTGTAATATCCCTCCACACTTAATTCATATTTTTCAAATTGTTTTGCTATACCTAAAGCTGCTTGCCAGCTCTCTTGTGGTTTGATCTTTGCAGTACTGGGAACCCAAAGGTCTGACGGTAAGCTTATAGCTTCTGTGGCAAGCAGGTTTATATATTGTGTCATAGTATTGAATGATCCTTTTACTGATAAAGATTCATCTAGAAGATATCTCAGTCCAATTCTAGGTTGCAATGAGGTATAGAAATTATTCTGGACAGAAAGAGCAGATGCATGCACACCTACGTTTGCTTTAAGATTACCAAATTGTATATCATCCTCTACGTAAAGAGCATATTCCGTTGAGGATATTCTTTCTTCGTCACTCGTTGCTGGCTTTTCGTTATTACTACTTTGGGAAACACCCGGTGTATAATTATGATTGATTACATTGAGACCGAACTTTAAATAATGATTAGGAACTGGGATATAATCAAAATCAATTTTCAAACCTACATCTTGAATTCCTGAAGTATACTGAGTCCCATAGTAGTTAGGATTTTCAACTCCTAATTCTTCAAATTCATTCAGTGTGTTTATACCATATTTAGAATATGTCATGGTAGTATTTGCGAAAAACTTATTGCTCAACTCATAATTCCATCTCAATGCAGAGATTTGATTACCCCAGCTAACTAGAGATTTTTCTCTTTGCATAGGAGAAGTGAATGTAGCTCCAAATCTATCTTGGCCAAAATAACTACTTAGGTATATACGTTGCTTATCATTGATCTTGTGCTGAACCTTAGCATTAAAATCATAGAAATATAGTGAGGGTGAAATTTTTGTATCTCCTTCATCCTCTACAAAATTTTTTAATATCAGATCTGCATATGTTCTTCTACCAGATATAAGAATGGACGTTTTGTCTTTAATAATTGGTCCACTTAGAGTTACCTTTGACGAAATAAGTCCTAAGGAGACATCCCCATGCCACTCTTGTAGGTTTCCCTCCTTCATTCTAATATCCAAGACGGAAGAAAGTCGTCCACCATACCTAGCAGGAAAACCTCCCTTCGTTAGTGTTACTGATTTTATAGCGTCTGGATTAAACACTGAAAATATACCCAAAGCATGAGCTGCATTGTAAATGGGCACACCATCTAAAAGTATTAAGTTCTGATCTTGGCTTCCACCCCGGATATATAAGCCACTTGTTCCCTCAACACCTCCCTTTACACCCGGTAGAAGTTGCATAGACTTCATAAGATCTTCTTCACCCAAGATTACAGGTACTGCCTTAAGTTTTTCTATAGGCAAAACAAACTGACTCATCTGCGTCTGGTATTGAATGTCTTCCATACCCTCAACAGAAGTGATAACTATTTCATCGAGACTATTTTCATACGATAGATTTACAGATAGCGTTTTATCTGCTTTAAGCTCAAAATCATTTTCAAATTTTTGATATCCGATATATGAAAACACGAGTGAAACATCACCTTCAGGCAGTGTGATACTAAAGAACCCATATTCATTGCTAGTCGTACCGGCTCCTGAATATTTATCAATAATGTTTACACCTATAAGCGTCTCTGTAGTTTCTACATCTCGAATATATCCACTAATTGTATGCTTAGTTTGGATGTTCGTTTGATTCTCTTCTCTCCATTTTTTCAGAGAGTAGATAACAACTTGATTATCCGTAATTTTATACTTTAATTCAGCAGAATAAAAAAGTTTATCTAACAACCCCGCTATAGAAATATTTGTTTCATCTACACGTACAGATTTGTTCTTTAAATCACTTGGATTGTACAAGAACTCTAGACCATATTCTTCTTTTAGAATGTCTATTGCATCTTGTATCGACACATCATCCAGCTGCAATGATACTTTTCTATCAGACAAATCACCCGATTTGTCTTGCCCCATTATTGGGACATTAATGCTTAAAATAATACTTATAATTATATATTTAATTAATTGCATGGCTTTGCTTTTATTAAGAATGTTTTATCATCTATTCGAGAACTTTCTAATGAGTAGATGAGCGATAATTTAGAAAATATGTTCTCGATGGTTTCCTTATGAAACCCTCCAGAGAACGTACAGTTAGTAAAATCAGAAACAGTAAAATCTAAGTCCACTTTATAATATTTCTCCAAGTCTTTTAAAACATCAGTCATCGGATGATCATCGTAAGCTAGTTTTTTTGTGGCCCAGAACATATCATTCGAGTCGACGTAATCAATAAGATCAAGTTCTTTGCGATTATTCTTTTTTACAATCATGTCCTTTGTAAGAACCACATGATCACCAGCTAAACTCTTATTATTTACCCTTACCTTACCTTCTATAACTTGTACAAATGGATTACTAGCCTGTCCAGAGGATACAATAAACTGAGTCCCCAAAACGGTAACATCGAGATTATCAGTATTTACCACAAAAGGATTCTTTGGATTGTGTGTAACTTCGAATAATGCTTTTCCAGTAAGCTGTAAATCTCTTTTCTTTCCGAAATTTTTATAATACTTTAGAGTGCTATTTTTTTCCAACCAAACGACTGAATTATCGGGTAAGATGAGTTGCTGATTACCATTTTGTGCTGTAATCGTCTTAAAATTTAAAACAGTATTATTATAATAAACTACTCCTCCTATCATTGCGAATAATAATAGACTAGCAGCAATTTTCATTACCCAAGAACCAATCGCATTACGATCCTGAGTACGATTACTTACCCTAGAAAGAACCTTACTATAAGCTAGGTCGACATCTACCTTATGTTCTAAATCTTTATAGCTAATTTGTTCTGACGTATCCCATATCGCTTTAATTTCATCATACCTAGTTTGGTGAGAATCATTAGATGACAACCATGTGTTTAGAAGCTTCTCCTCATCTTTTGTTATCCCTCCTTCTAGAGACTTGAATATTAGTTCTGTGAAATTTGTCTTCATAGGTAATTAACTGTTTCTACTATAAAGTCGACTAAAGAGGGCATGTACCCTAGTGAGAAATAAAAGTTTTTTTAAAAAATCTCAATTTTAGGTAGGAGAATGTATAGAAATATAGCTTCTCTCAGTATTTTCAGTGCTTTCGAAAGATGATATTCTACTGTCTTAGGAGATATGTTTAACTGCTTTGCAATGTCAGAATAACTCATTTGCTCGTATCGACTGAGCATAAAAATCTCTCTTGTTCGCTCCGGCAACTCATCAATGTGATCTTGTAAGAATCGCAAGTTTTCTTGGCTGATAATTTCACGTTCAGGAGTTGTTGTTTCTATACTATGTATATCTATATCTTCAACAAATTCAATATTTGAAGATCTTCTTTTTTCTTTTTTAATGATGTCGTAAGACCTAAGAATAACAGCTCGACGTAGATAGGCACTTGGTGTTTCAATCGTGCCTTGTCTATTTTTTTTCCAAAAATCTACAAACACATCTTGAACAACTTCTTCCGCCAGACTTAGAGTTGGTGCATAGTGGTTTGCAATACCAACAAGCCTCTGGTAGTGTTCTTTGAATAGGTTTTCAAAATCTATACTTGATTGCGTTCTCATTACGATTTCCAAAAGTATGGAATTATAAGCTACTTAACTATTACATGCTTACAAGTAAATGTTAAAGGTCAGGCTAAGAGCCCTTGCTAATTAGAAAATATCACTTTATGCTAAATAGGTTTGCCTAAGTTGGAAAACATTTGTTTGTCGTGCTATACATTAAACAGAGAAGTTAGTTGAAACATTACAGAAAAACACGTTATAGAACAGCTAACATCCGTAATTAGCGTCTAGACGCCAGTTTCACAAACCTATGCAGACTGCTGCGGCCTTTAGTATCCTTGAACTTCAGCGTATATATACCCGCCTCTAAGGAAGAAACATCGATTGCGTTTTCTGGTGCGTCCGTGGACATCATCAAACGACCGCCCATGTCAAAAAGCAATGTTTCTACAATAGACAATTCAGTATCAATCTCTAATTGCAGAATTCCCTGGACAGGATTTGGAAACAACTTAACTTTTGATTTATCTATAGAATATACATCTGATGAAATTGCATTACATGCATCACTGACATTATCACAATACATTCGGTTTGCTAATGAGCAATCAAGAACGAAGGGATTTGCTAATCCATCTTGGTAGGTAGCAATCTTTAGATTCCCGTTCCATTCTTTTTCATCTACAGGGTCCAGAAAATGCCAATCACAAAGATCTTCTCTTTGCAACTCAAAAAATTCTGCATTTGCAGCATCCGCTTCCTCTCGATAAATGGTATAAAAATACATGATAGTACGTGCTATATCTCCTTTCACAGATTCTCTAGGTTCAAATCTTCCGTTTCCTACTTCACTATACGCATCAATATTGGATTGAGGAATATTGCTTTGATTTATTTCTTTATAATACCAAATTGTAGTTTGATTATCATTGACCTCTCCAAAAGGTATACTACCTCTGGCAGAATTTACATTTACTTTACACGGAAAAAGATTGTGCATATCAATACGCGCATTCCCATCCGAGGCTCCCATGCTTTGCGGATACACATGCTCCGTATTTATGCCGTCAGCTACACCTTCCATAAAAACAGTTTGTGTAGGGTCTGCGCCCGGAGTCAGATAAAGTGTGTGATCTGTATAAATACAGGCTAAACTATCATTGACCGCCCAAACAGAGGCAAACATTGTATCTCTCGTATCACTCCACGTCAACAAATCTGTCGGAGTAAACCCGTCTTGCACGTTATTAAAAAGTGTAACACCTTCTTCTCCTGGAAAAACAGGAATATGATCGTATTGCGCTTCTAATTGTAAGCTGCCTGTACATATGCACAAGAGGATATACAGTGAATTCAATTTACAATTCATCGTGAAAAATTTTTGTGCACTATTAAATACCTAAGAAATTATGCTTCAAGTTCTTCCTGATATGCCTCTATAGGAGGACAAGTACATATCAGATTTCTATCGCCGTAGGCGTTATCCACACGCCCAACTGTAGACCAGAATTTATTATTTTTCACATAGTCCAATGGAAAAGCTGCTTTTGACCTACTGTATGGAAATGCAAATTCATCCGCAGTGATCATACCCACTGTATGTGGTGCATTTTTGAGCACATTATTTTCTTTGTCTACTGCGCCACTAGCAATTTCATCAATTTCCTTTTTAATCTCCAACATGGCCTCGCAAAATCTGTCCAATTCATCTAAATCTTCACTCTCCGTAGGCTCTATCATTATTGTTCCAGCAACAGGGAATGATAATGTAGGCGCATGAAAACCATAATCAATCAATCGCTTTGCAACATCCTCTGCAGTAATGCCCAGAGCTTTAAACTGGCGCAAATCTAGAATTAATTCGTGTCCTACCATGCCATGCTCACCCGAATATAATACGGGATATTCCTCACTTAATTTTGCTCGAATATAATTTGCGTTTAGTATCGCATATTTAGTTGCATCTAACAATCCCTTCTTACCAAGAAGTCGTATGTACGCATAGGATATCAGAAGAATACTTGCGCTTCCCCATGCTGCAGAAGAAACCGCTTTAATTTTTTGAGACCCTCCGGTTTCTACGAGTGGATGTCCTGGTAAAAAATCTTTCAACTTATCATTTACACAAATTGGCCCCATGCCAGGCCCGCCGCCGCCATGTGGAATAGCAAAGGTTTTATGTAAATTTAAGTGACACACGTCAGCGCCGATCATACCCGGATTTGTCAATCCAACCTGTGCATTCATATTCGCTCCATCCATATACACAAGACCACCATTATCATGAATGATCTGACATATTTTTTGGATTTCCGTTTCGAATACACCGTGCGTTGACGGATAAGTAACCATGAGTGCTGCTAGTGTATCTTTGTACAGTATTGCTTTTTCTTCAAGATCTACAAGATCTATGTTTCCATTATCATCGCATTTGGTCACGATAACTTTCATCCCTGCCATTACTGCACTTGCCGGATTTGTACCATGTGCAGAAGCCGGAATCAATGCAATATTTCTTCCTTCGTCATTTCTTGCTCTGTGGTAAGCCGCAATTGTAAGCAAACCAGTATATTCCCCCTGTGCACCAGAATTCGGTTGCAAGGAACAAGCTGTAAATCCCGTAATTTCCGACAGATAATTTTCTAATTCTTCAAAAATTTGCGTGTATCCCGCCGCTTGTTCTACTGGTGCAAATGGATGCATATACGCAAACTCTGGCCAACTTACTGGTATCAATTCGGTCGCCGCATTTAGCTTCATTGTACATGACCCTAGAGGGATCATGGAGTGCACTAAACTCAAATCCTTATTTTCTAAAGATTTAATGTAACGCATCATGCGCGTTTCCGAGTGGTTCTTATGAAAAACAGGATGATCCAAATATGCAGATGTTCTTTGCAAATTCACTGGAATTGCTAATACACCATTTCCTTTACTGAATACATGTTTTTTACCAATTACCTCAGCAAAAATATCTACTAGAAGTGTTACCTCATCCAACGTTGTAAGTTCGTCCACAGAAATAGTCACACTATCGCCTTTATAAAACATATTCACTTTATTGCTTTCCGCTAATTGTTTAAGACGATCTACATTTACTCCCGTAATTGTAATTGTATCAAAGAAATGTGCATTCTTAACATGCACTCCCATCTCTCTGAGATTACTAGATAGCAAGAAACAAAAGTGATGAATCCTGTCAGCGATATTTTTAATCCCCTGCGGACCATGATACACACAATACATGCCTGCCATAATTGCTAGCAAGGCCTGTGCCGTACAAATATTAGATGTTGCTTTTTCTCTTTTTATATGCTGCTCTCTTGTCTGTAGAGCCATGCGCAGCGCTGAATCTCCTTGGCTATCCTGGGAGATACCTATTATTCTTCCAGGAATCTGTCTTTTAAAATCTCCATGTGTTGCAAAGTATGCAGCATGTGGCCCACCGTAACCCATAGGCACCCCAAATCTCTGTGTTGTCCCTACAACTGCATCTGCTCCCCATTCACCTGGAGGCTTTAATAAAGAAAGGCTGAGTATGTCTGCTGCTACTGTTACATACAAGCCCATTTTCTTGCAGCGTGCCGTAAACTCTGAATAATCTTCAACACTTCCCTCCGCATTCGGATACTCCAATAACACACCTATAAAATCATCTGTAATTTCTATGTCCTTCCAAGACCCACGCACGAGTTCTATTCCAATAGGAACAGCACGTGTTTCTAAGATGGCAACTGTAGCATCAAATACTGCATCGTCCACAAAAAATTGTGTTGCAGGATTTTTCTTTCTTTTCTTATTTCGTAGATTTTGGAACATCGCCATCGCCTCCGCTGCAGCTGTCCCTTCATCCAGTAAAGATGCGTTTGCAATTTCCAAACCTGTAAGGTCAGAAACAACCGTTTGGAAATTTAGCAGTGCCTCTAGTCTCCCTTGAGAAATCTCTGCTTGGTAGGGTGTGTACTGCGTATACCAGCCCGGATTCTGGAATATATTTCTTAAAATAACTGAAGGCGTAATTGTGCCATAATAACCCTGACCGATAAAGTTTTTGAACAATGTATTCTTGCTCGCAATCTTCTGTAGATGGTCTAGATAATCCTTTTCGGTAAGTGCATCTGGCACATCCAAATCCTCTGAAATTCGAATCTTCGAAGGAATCGTCTTATCTATCAATTCGTCTAGCGAATCAAGTCCAATTTCCTTAAGCATGTGCGGCAAGACATCCTCGTTCGTCCCAATATGTCTTCTTTGAAAAAAGTCTAATGAATTGTATTCCATAGTGTAATTACTCAGTCAGTTTATAATGCACAAAAATATATAATATAAAGCTCAAAAAGGGGATAAAAGTTCATAGAATTCCGTTATTGGGTGAACTTAATTTATGGAGGGAAAACTGGGTGTTATAGCAATTCGGGGTACAAATTAGGGCGATACCTTCGGCCCAGGCTATGCAGGGGTACCGTCCCCCTTGCTGAAGCAGCGGGTGACCACGCTGGGCGTGCCCTTACTATCCTTATCGCGGTAGGAAAAACACTGGAGTCTAGTTGCTAGATCTTAGATTAAGAAGTAAGGGTATTGGAGTAGAAGATATCGAGATATTGTAAGAACAGGAATTCGCGAAGGAGCAAGAGAGCGTAGTAGCGAGTGCGAATACAAGTACATTATCCATTTACTTGAGTGACCACTGTGTGCCCTTATTATCACGCACGCAATAAATTTAGGATAGCAGATAAACAGTTCATCTTATTTAAAAAACTTCATGAAATCCGCTTTCCGATTTTGGGAAACGCTAATCTTACTCCCATCTCTTAAGATTACTTCACCGCCTCTTCCTTTTACATATTCATTTAGAAATGTCACATTTATTATATGTGAGTTGTGTATTCTACAAAAACTGTCCTTTGGCAGGACTTCTTCATACTCCTTTATCGACCTCGATATCAAAATCTCATCCCCTCCATCCAAAAATATTTTAGTGTAATTACTATCTGACTCTAAACGTACTATATCAGAGTGGGGCAAGACCCTAAAGCCGCGTAGAGTAGGCACCGTAATTTGTTCATTTAGAAGAGAAGGTGATTTGGCTTCTTTCGTTGGAGAACCTATTAGTTCTTTTGAAAGATATTTGTTTACGACTAGACATAATTCATCCCTATCCAAAGGCTTTAGAATATAGTCAAAAGCGTTATTCTTTATTGCCTTTATCGCATACTGATCATAGGCTGTAACAAAAATTGTTTTAAAACTTCGCGATAATGTAGCTTTCAATATATCAAAACCAGTTCCAGAAGGAAATTGGATGTCAAGGAACAGTAAATCTATTTCTACTGAGTTTAATAAGTCAACTCCACTCGTGATAGAATTGGCTTCAGCAGCGATTTCTAGATTTGGGTATTCCTGCGAAAGATAGTTTCTTAGTATTTCTCTAGAGTCATCTTCATCGTCTATAATTCCTATTCTTCTATTGCTCATTCAAATTCATTTTTATAGTTATTAAAGTCCCGCTACCTGCCTGTTCAATTTCTTTTTTATCGGATGCAGTAATGTCAATATTTGCTTTAAAGATTTCATTATACGTTTTCGCACGCGCAGAAGAAATACGCATTCCATATGATTTCTTATTACCATGGTACACGTTTTGTGTAGCTTGAATACCTGGTCCATTATCTTCAACTTCACAAATAAGTTTACGCCCTTCTTTTTTAAAACTTACTTGGATTTTTGTTTGTTCGGTTGCTTCATTTTGCATACCATATTTTACAGCATTTTCAACATACGGTTGTATCAGCATGGCTGGGACTTTAACGGTTTTATTTAGAAGTTCATTATCAGACTGTATCACATAGTCCAACTTATCCTTAAATCGAAGCTTTTCCATTTCAAGATAATTTTGCAAGTACTCCATTTCATCGTCTAAAGAAATATAATTTTCCTTAGAATTATTGAGCGTTTGCCTTATCAATTTTGCAAATATTGAAATTTGTTTTTCAGCACTCAACGTTTCGCCTTTCGCAACAGTATTTTTAATGCTGTTAAGACAATTATAAATAAAATGAGGATTTATTTGTGCTTTGATAGCATCTAATTCCAATTCAGAAATCTTTGTAGCGTTCTCTTGCTCTCTTTTTGCTATTGCAGTCCGGAATCTAAAAACAGACCAAAGCAAAAATGCGCCTAAAAGACCAACAAGGAATTTAAAAACTGCACTCTGCACAAACGTTGGCTCAATACTAAAATTTAATCTTGCGATATTTTCACTCAATACCCCTTTCTTATTAATAGCTTGTACTGAGAATTTATAATCTAAAGGATCTAGCCCTGAGAAATTTAGAGAGTTATTATCTGTCTTAGTCCAGTTTTTAATAATAGGTTCCAATTTATATTGAAAATCAATATCCTGGCCGTCGAAACCATATGACATACCAGAAAAATTAATCTGAATAGTTTGTGTTTTAGGCTTCAAAGAATTGTTTGTTGAAAGAATAATTTCGTTATCATCTGCAGATGCGGATACAATGTTTGTATGCGGTTCTCCAACAACCAGAGGCTTATCTAAAGTCATTTTACAGATGCCTGAGTTTGAAGCAATGTATAATTGGCCTTGATATATTTCAATATCACTAAGAGTATTTGAAATTAAACCATCATATTCTGTAAAATTTTCAACCCTTATTACTTGATTACCTTTATTTAAATACATGATTGATAGTCCACTTGATGTAGCTACAAATAATTTGTTATCATAGTATTTTAGACTAACACAATTATCACCCACCAACCCATCTTCAATTGTTAAACATTTTATCACACTATTACTTATAATACATACACCATTACTTGTTGCTACATATACGACATCTTTCTGTCCAGTGATATCATTAATAATTGTCCCAGAAAGTAAGTTTTCTTTTTCATAAAACTGACCTTCTTCCAGGTTCTCAATCGCCCATAAGCCATACAGTGTCCCTCTCCATAACTTATCAGAATCGTCATAATACAACGCAGTAGTTCTCTCGCTCAAAATAGATAAAGTGTCTTGCCTATAAAATCTTAGAAATTGGCTTGATGCACCAATAAAATAATCGTCCACATTTCTTTGCACAATACACTTTAGCGTACTAGTAAAGTATTTTTCTGACTTCTTAGTATTCAAGTCAAAAGAATACAAACCAGAATGCGTAGCTGCAAGCAATTCGTTCTTTCCGAGTTCAGCAAAACCCCGAATCTTTCCAGACCAATTTTCTTCGCGTAATCTATACGATGCAAGTTTATCTTCTTCGAAAATTCCAAAATTTAAATTATCATATCCAATTATTAGTTTTTCTCCATATGCATATAGAACACTGGGACTTAAGCTTGGGTCAACATTAAGTGCAGCGACGCAATCTATATAACTTTTATTTTTTAAGAATAACCCTTTACTGGCTGACCCTAGCCAAATATTCCCTTGCCTATCAACCAAGGAGTTATTAATTTCTATATCATTCAACAATACCTCCTGCAATTCAGTACCATCATAGACTCTAGATCCTCCTTGATTTGCATGAATTATCACATTATTATTAAATGGCCGAACCTGTCTGCCTCCATTCTTGAATTCAATAAACTCCATTTCTTTTAACGAACAATCTTCTTGAATCTCACATCTTCCAACCCAAGAATCACTTGGACGTGGAAAATATAAGATACCATTATGAACAGTTATCTTTTCAGGAAGATTAACATCCAAGATGCCTTGATGTATCATTGAATCTTTTCTATACACATAATAGAATGCTTTTAGTTGTTTATCCGGTTTCCTATCACGAGTAAAAAAATAAGTGAGATCATTATATGTACACATTGTGGTTACAAGGTGAGATATAACGTTAGGTTCAAACCGATCACAATGAAGCGAGTCGTTTTCAAATCGAATTTTAAATACGTATTCGTTTTTTTTATCATCCTTCATCCCGTAACTTTTCAAATATAAAGTGTTTTCTACCTTAGAAAATGTACTAACAGGAACATTATATAACTCCATCTTTTCTAAATCTGGATGTGTTCTTCTATTAAATACTTTACCAGACTTTATATAATTTAACTCATTGGGGAAGTTTAATGCGTACACAACATCATTTGTATCAATATGCACATATAGGACTTCATTCGCTAACAAGCCGTTTGTTGTGTTATATTGTTTAAATTGGATACCATCATAGCAAAACAGGCCACTGTCTGTACCTATCCAGATAAATCCTTTAGAATCTTGTGCTATATCGTATATCGTATTTGACAGACCATTCGAACCATCAAATATTTGAAAATCATTACACTGCGATTGCCCGGAATTAGTGGAGATACAAACGAGTAAAAGAAAAAAGCAAAATGATTTTAATTGCTTCATTAAGGGCTTGGCATTATAAAATTAGATGGGAATAAAGTAACAGTAATTTCAGTTAATTTCTATTCAGGTAAGACTCTAACAACCATCCTCTTGTCCCGTTATAGTCCACGAAAACAAATCTTGACTCCTTTCCATCTAAATGGATACTGTTTTCAGAAAACCCAAGAATTTGAATTAAGGCGTTATCTGGAACCCGCATTTGTTGTTCTTGAGCACCCATATTAGGTTCCACTCTAAGTGCTAAACTTCCACCCTTGCTATTTGTCACTGCCATCATTTCATCTGCTACCCGCGGTACTGAACTAATTGAATTAGAATTTAATACATTTGGAACTTCCTTATCTTGCACATGTTGATTCCCACTTTCTTGTGCACCTAATTTTCTTTGTAGTTCTTCTATTTGCCTCTGCATATCCACAAACACAGAATTATCTGCAGTTTCAATTTCTGGATCTGCTTCATTCTCTATACGGACTTCTTCCATGCGCTTACGCATCTCTTCGTATACATCTGCCCTAGTTCTTGTATTATCTTTCGCCACAGTTTCATCAATATCTCTAATCTTCTTTTCCATATTATCAAATACGGACCGGTCAGCAGTTTTAACATTTTCGTCCGATTCATTTTTGGACTTCACAACGTTAATTAACGTTTTTGCAAGGTTGAAAAAATTTAACATTTTAAATTGTTTAGGTAAAATAATAGCTAATAATACGTATTCTTTACCAAGAACCTTAAATTTTGTCGAATTAAGAAATGCATTTGTCATGCTTCCCGTTTAAGAAACCTCAAGTTTTCAAGAAAAAAAAATAACAAGACTGGTTTATTTCTTGTTTGTACTCAAATTCAATGTTCGCAAGATCTTCTTGCAGGATTTCTTCCGAACAAGATATCTAGATGTAACCACTTATTAGGCTTACTATAATACGCATTAAAAAAAGGAGCCATTTTTACAATGACTCCTTACGCTATTATGAAAAATACTTTCAGTATTCAATTTATTGTACAACCAA
>Ga0209828_1000427_pt1 | contig 40631 bp, 35 predicted proteins | sample MaitaG_FD_187429 | JGI IMG/M metagenome (GOLD analysis project Ga0209828, IMG submission 187429) | Marine algal microbial communities from Maine, USA - Maine_Asex2 metaG (SPAdes) (version 2) | ecosystem: Host-associated > Algae > Red algae > Unclassified | place: Maine, USA | collected 2015-01-05
GCGATTTTCATTGGTCGAGTTAGCGTTGAGCCAGCTCTCAATAACAATGAAAAGGATCGCCAAACACAGGCCAGTCAACGCGCGGGCAATCCACCAACTCACCGGATTAGTGACGAGCGCCTGCAGCGTAACTGAAATGCATATCAGAGCTGCCATGGCTGTAAAGGTTCGGATATGTCCTACCCGATTGATCGCTCGTGGCCCAAGTACAGTGCCGATGCCAAAGCCCAGAAAAAAAACAGCACCAAGAATGCCAAGCTGTGCAGAGCTATATCCCTCAAACATTCCGCGAAGCGGTAGCAATGTTCCCATCAGCCCGTGTGCCATTAGAAGCAGGCTAACGCTAAGCAACAATGAGCCGATGGGTAATAATGCATTCATAACCCTAGGTATCCTTGGGATTGATCTACACGTTTTTAAACAGAAAAGTTACTTTTTATCAGAAAATAATGTGCCTACAACTGGCACTGATTTCCGATTCAAAGCCAAGTTAATCAACGCAAGCACGAGAAATGCAAGGGCCATGATGAACAAGGTGTAGGTTGCCGCCGCGCCTGGTGCCATGGATACTTTCATACCTAGCCAAGGTGATAGATGAAACAGAACCGCACCAGCAACAATGCCACTGGCAAGAAGTGCACCAGCACCACGTGTACGAGGATGGAACATCAATAGCCCGGCTAGCACTTCGAGAGCGCCGGTAATCATTCTAAATGTCGGTTCAAAAAAGGCAATGCCTGTGTTCTGGGCGATGGTTTCGAAGATGAGGTTTTCAGCTCCGAATTTCTGCATGCCCATGAACAGCATCGCAGCTGCCAGTGCAAGTGCCAAAATATGTTTAATCCAATTCATTATGTTTTCCTCGTGTTCTTCATTAGTTTTTTAGTTGGGACAATCATTGCAATACACTACTTTTGATGACTAACATTTTTTCCCGAGTCATGTCGTGCATGGAGTATTGAATACCGCCCATGCCGATACCAGAAGCATCACGACCACCGAATGGCATCCAATCAACTCGAAACGCTGTGTGATCATTCACCATGACAGCAGTGGCATTGAGCTTATTTGACATATCAAGCACATCATTCAAATCATTTGAGTATACGGACGCTTGAAAAGCGTACGGCAAAGCATTCGCCCTTGCGATAGCATCAGCCTTGTCGGTGTAGGAATAGACGCAGACAACCGGGCCAAAGATTTCTTTTTGACTCACTGTGGTGTTTTCATCCGGGTTCAAGAGCACTGTAGGTGCGTAGCAAGTGTCAGATATCTTCTTCCCACCACAAAGCACCTTCGCCCCACTCTCTTTCGCCTCTTCAACCCACTGTGACACACGATCAACCTCCCTCGGGAGAATAAGAGGACCTACTTCAGTGGTTGGATCTAATTGATCACCGACTTTTAATTGACTGGCTTTACTCGCAAGTAATTCAGCGAGCCCCGTACAAACGCTTTCATGTACGTACACGCGCTGCACTGAAACACAGACCTGCCCTGCATGATAAAAACCACCTTTGAGCAGACTATCGATTATCTCATCCACTTTCGCTGTTTGATCAACAATTACGGGAGCAGCACCACCATGCTCTAGTGCGCAACGCGTACCTGGCGCTAGTTTAGAACGCAACATCCAACCAATCGCTGCAGAACCGATGAATGAGAAAAAGTTGACTCGCTCGTCTGTTACCAATTTTTCTGCGTCCTGATTTTCTAACACTAGCGCTTGGCACCAACCATCCGGGAGACCAGCTTCACGTAGAATATCCACTAACTTCAAGCACGATAAGGGCGTCGTTTGAGCAGGCTTGACAATAACCGGCGCACCAACCGCAATGGCAGGAACGCATTGATGGACTATCAAATTTAAAGGATGGTTGAAAGCACTAATAGATGACACCACACCTATAGGTTCTCGCTGAGTAAAGGCTAAACGATTAGCCGATGACTCAGTGTGGCCCATGGGAATCTGCTCACCCCTAATTTGCGGGATATGCTCTATAGCCAATTTCACGCCATTGATGGCTCGGAGTACTTCAACTTTTGAATCCGCGTAAGGCTTGCCACCTTCGGATGCAGCGAGAACAGTAAGTTCTTCTATCTGGTTGTTCATGAGTTGAACCGCTCGGTCTAGAATTTCAACTCGCTGGTAAGCGGGTAACCAGGCAGAGCGATCTTCGAACAAAGCGTGAGCTGTAGCTAATGCCTGTTCGACTTCATCAGCGGTATTGATCTCAACTTGCTGTATGAGCTGACCGTTGAAAGGATTGTTAACATCTAGCATGGCAGTTCCTTTGATTGGCTTATGTTTGACTTAGACAATGCAAGCACTTTCTTTAATCAATACATTTAATATTGAATGGTTCATCGAATAGTCAATGGGTAAGTCAATCACATGCACACCTTTGCCATTCAATGACATTTCGAGCACTTCGACAAAATTTGCGTAACTTGTCGCGAGATGACCGGTTGCGCCAAAGCTATTTGCATACTGCACAAAGTCCGGGTTACCAAAATCCAAACCAAAGTTAGCAAACCCTTCACCTTCTTGCTTCCACTTGATCATGCCATAGGCATTGTCGGTCAATATGATGACCACCAGGTCGAGCCCCATCCGAACAGCCGTTTCAAGTTCCTGTGAGTTCATCATAAAACCACCATCGCCATTCACCGATACTACTTTGCGACCCGGGTGCAGTTTTTTGGCAGCTACAGCAGAAGGCAAACCTGCGCCCATTGTTGCTAATGCATTGTCTAAAAGCATGGTGTTTGGCGCATAACACTCATAATTACGGGCAAACCAAATTTTGTAAACGCCGTTATCCAGTGTCACAATATCTTCAGCATCCAGATGCTCGCGCAACGTGCTAACAAGTGCCTGAGGCAGTACCGGGAAGCGTTCATCTTTGAAATACTTAGTGATATGTGAATCAACTTCGTCACGCACCCGATCAAAGAAACTAAAATCTTGATTAAGCTTTCCCAGACCTTTGGTAATGCTACTAATCGAACTGGAAATGTCACCGACGACATTGAGCTGTGGGAAATAGACGTCATCCAGATTAGCGGCATCGAAGTTTATATGAATCACTTCTTTACCACCCTTTTCCATAAAAAATGGCGGTTTCTCTATCACATCGTGACCCACATTTATGATGAGATCGGCGCGATGAATCGCGCAGTGTAGATAATCGTTGTCTGACAAAGCCGCCGTACCAATGTAACGCTCGTGACGTTCATCTATGACGCCTTTGCCCATTTGTGTATTAAAAAAGTACAGGCCGGATTCATCAACCAGTTGTTTTAAAGCTTCACCAGTCCTCTTCCGGTTTGCGCCTGCACCAATAAGCAGCAGTGGCAACTTCGCGTTTTGTATCATCTCGACTGCTTTATCCACAGATTTTTGATCTGCATGCGGGCGTCGATGACTAATGACGTCAAATATGGTTGCATCGGTTTGTTCTGATGCGACGTCTTCAGGCAGCTCTATGTAGGCCGCCCCTGGTCTTTCATCCATAGTTACTCGAAAGGCCTCTCGCACCATAGAGGGTATGTTGTTGCCATCAAGCACTTGTTCTGAGTACTTGGTAACGGGTTTCATCAAGCTAACAACGTCGACAATCTGAAAGCGCCCCTGTTTACTTTTACGTATCGGCTTTTGTCCACCTAGCATAATCATTGGCATGGCACCTAATTGCGCATACGCTGCAGCTGTAACAAAGTTTGTGGCGCCAGGGCCGAGGGTCGACAAACAAACGCCGGGCTTTCCCGTCAAACGACCGTAGGTTGCTGCCATAAAGCCTGCCCCCTGCTCGTGTCGAGTTAATATTAGCTCGATGCTTGAACCTTGGAGTGAATTTAAAAAGTCCAGATTCTCTTCGCCCGGTATACCGAAAATGTATTCAACGCCTTCGTTTTCCAAAGCTTTAACGAACAGGTCAGAAGTCTTCATATGTATTTTTCCTTATTATTGAACTGCATTACCAGCGATCAGCATGGGCGGATTCCCAGTCATTTTTCCAGTCTTTTGGAATTGAATCAGTATTGAGTAGACAGCCGGCATCGATACACGGATAAAGTTGTGCATAGGATTTGATGTTTGTACCTTGAACACGATGCATGATGTGATCTGGTTTTAGTTGATTCAAACTATCTAATCCTGCAGCGGCGAGAAGTTCACCTAAATTTTCCACTGTTGATTTTTGAAAGTTTGCTACACGTTGCGATTTATCACTCACTACAAGGCCTTTTGCACGTGCAGGGTTTTGAGTTGCTATGCCTGTTGGGCAATGATCCGAGTTGCAAGTACGCGCTTGAATACACCCGAGTGCCATCATCATGCCTCTAGCAGAATTAGCCGTATCAGCACCTAATGCTATGATACGCAGGAGGTGGAATGCTGAGAGAATTTTGCCAGACGCTATGATACGAATCTGATCTCTAAGCCCAATGCCAATTAGTGACTCGTTAACAAACATCAATGCGTCACGCAATGGTGTACCTACTGAGTTCGTCATCTCAGTTGGTGCCGCACCGGTACCACCCTCACCACCATCAACAGTAATGAAATCCGGTACCTTACCAGACTCCAACATTGCCTTGCATATGGCCAGAAATTCATCTTTTCGTCCAATACACAATTTAAATCCAACCGGTTTGCCTCCCGAGAGTTCGCGTAATTGTTCAACGAAGTCCAGTAACCCCAATGGCGTTGAGAACGCCGAATGAGCTGGTGGTGAGACAACATCTTGCCCCATAGGGACGTGTCTGATGCGTGCAATTTCTTCAGTTAGCTTGCCGGCCGGTAGAATTCCACCATGCCCGGGTTTCGCTCCCTGCGACAACTTGATTTCAATCATTTTCACCGATTCGAGCGTGGCAGATTTTTCAAAAAGCTCATGGTTGAATTTACCATCCTCTGTTCGACAACCAAAATAACCAGTGCCAATTTGCCAGACGATATCGCCTCCAGCTTCTAAATGATAAGGGGTTAGACTACCTTCGCCTGTATTGTGTGAAAAGCCGCCAATTTTGGCACCCTTATTCAATGCGCGAATGGCACTTTTACTCAGTGCACCGTAACTCATCGCGGAGATATTCAGTGGGGATGCCATGTAGGGTTTTGCACAACGGTCTCCTCCAAATTTTACGCGCGGATCATGCTCGTGAGAGTCTTTAGGCACGAGTGAATGATTTATCCACTCATACCCAGCTCGGTTAACATCAAAAATAGTACCGAATGGCCGTGTGTCCCGAGCACTCTTGGCTCTTTGATAAACCAACGATCGAAACTCTCTTGGAAAGGGCGTACCACTTGTATCTGACTCAACAAAATATTGCTGAATTTCTGGCCTGACGGATTCCAGCATATATCGGAAACGACCTAAAAACGGGTACAAACGGCGAATCGTCTGCTTCGTTTGCAGCATGTCGATAACACCGAGAACGATTATCGGAATTACTATCACCAGTAACCAGAGTGCTGGCAACCAAAGTGCAGAGAGCCCCAGTATTAACAGTGGGGTCGCGATAGCGAAAATTTGGAAGTAGTGTCGCACTAACATTGATAATACCTGTAGGGTTCGATTGTGTTTCAACTGATGTTGATACACAACTATGGGTGACTTAAAGATGCACTAAATGAGCAATTGGTTACACACAATAATATCAAAATATCATTTACTTCTCACTCTACGACTAATTCTGGTAATCGTTAAAATAACGCCGGTGATGGTTGTGCGTCACGGACATTAGTCAGTATCCGGGGTCGTACATTTGTTCAGCAATATAACTTTTTAGATTGGCTGGTTTAGGCTTTTGCGCCAATTTTTGTTCGTATGCTTTTTCAGCCACAGCGACTGCAATATTAAGAGAAACTGCACGAATATCAGTGAGTGGGGGAAATAAAGTGGCGGTGATCAAGTCTTCGGCGCTCACCATATCGGCCAGCGCTCGGGCTGAGGCCAGAAACATCTCGTCACTGATGGTGGTAGCGCGACAGGCTACCGCACCAAGCCCTATGCCAGGAAAAATGTAGGCGTTGTTACCCTGGCCAGGCTTGAGTTTTTTTCCATTGCAGTTCACTGCTTCAAATGGACTGCCACTGGTAAAGATAGCTCTCCCTTCACTCCAATCGTAAGCTTGTTCCGCGGTGCATTCAGCACGAGATGTTGGATTTGAGAGTGCAAAAATAGCCGGACGTTCGTTCAATTCAACCATCGATCTGATGACAGGTTCTGTGAATGTCCCGGGTGCGCCTGTCGCACCGATAAGCACTTGTGGCTTAAAATTTTTGATTGCTGTTTCGAAGTCCATTGGCTCATGATCATGAGCGTAAGGCAAATTATGAGGCATAAGGTCATCGCGAGATTGAACAACCAAGCCTTTTCGATCTACAAACCACAAGCGTGCCTGTGCTTCTTTCTCGCTCAAACCAGCTTCCATGAACGCAGCAACCATCAGGTCTCCTATCCCTGTTGCGGCAGACCCTGCGCCCAAAAACATGATGCGTAAATCTTCGAATTCGTTTCCGCTGATACGAGAAGAGGCATAAACGCCAGCAAGCGTAACTGCTGCAGTACCTTGGATATCATCGTTAAAACTGAGTGTTTTGCTGCGGTATGTCTCAAGCAGTTTATAGGCGTTAGGCGTTAAAAAATCTTCGAACTGCACAAGCACATCAGGATATTTATCCTGTACCGCTACAACGAACTCATCCATTAGTTTGTCATACGCGTCTCCTTCTAAACGCTTGTGAGGATAGCCAAGATAAAGTGGATCATCCAATAGCTCTTGATTATTTGTACCTACATCGAACATAACAGGCAAACAGTGCTCAGGGTGAATTCCAGCACAGGCGACGTAGAGTGAAAGCTTGCCGATAGGAATGCCCATACCGCTGGCACCTAGATCGCCTAGCCCTAATATTCGCTGGCCATCGGTAATGACAACTACCCGTACGTCATCACTCGGCCAATTATTCAACATATCGCGAATAGAACCTTTGTCCTCTGGTGTGATATAGAATCCTTTTGGCTGACGAAAGATATGCGCAAATTCTTTACACGCCTGCCCTACCGTCGGCGTATAGATCAGTGGCATTATCTCCTCAATGTTTTCGATCACTGTGCGGTAATAGAGGCGTTGGTTCCGGCCTTGCAAAGCAGAGAGAAAAATATATTTTTCGATGTCGTACTTCTTCCGCCGCATGTTTTTTAACACGCGAGTAACTTGCGAGTTCTGATCACTAACCTTGTGCGGTAGAAGGCCCCGCAGACTCAATGCTTGGCGCTCGTCTTGTGAAAATGCGGTAGACTTGTTGACTGCACTGCTCTTCAGTGCGTCATAGCCCAAAAGTTGAGTTGGTTGGGAGTTGTTGTTACTTTTCTTGTTGCTCATACTGCCTACCTTGATAATACCTTCTAAATGCTGGTTTGAACAACCAACAAGCCTGGTGGAAATTATTGTTAGTATCGATAAGTGACACTAAAAGCGCCAAAACTCTCACGATCGTCGTTCAACTCAGTTTGTGCACTAGCCGATAAAACTGCAAAAACAAATGCCCAACGGTTTCTACTCCAAAGAGCACCAGCAGCGGCTTCGTTCTGAAAATGTTCTAAGCTTACTGAATGACTGTCTGTGAAAGTATTTCCGTTAATAAGAATGTCATGAGCCACATAACCTGCTCTGGCACCAACAAAAAAGTAAAAATCATTGGTTTTAGTAAACGCCAGAGAGTTCACATGTCTGTCTGCCTGCAGCGAGAAACCACCCATACTGTTGCTTAAATTAGTACCAAAGCGCACGGCAAAACCACCTTTAGTTGCCGTGATCAGATTGCCCAACCCTACACCGCCTAGACCAACTACATCGTATTGAAACCGACTGCTATCATTCCGATAAAGTTTCCAGGTGCGCTGCAGCTCAATTTTGAACACGGGCTCATTTTTAAGTTGAAAGCGCCACCCTAAAGGTTCATCAGACCCAATAGCGCTATGTATTAACTTTTGAGCTTGCTCGGCCTGTGTCACCGGACCAACCATGCCCAAATAGAGAGACATCTGATCTGATACATTGGCGTCCCATGAATAAGCCGTACCTTGCCACGCAAGCAAACCTGCGTAAGGCACATCATCAACAATGAAGTCACTATCGGTTATTACTGTGGGCGTTTGCATACGTTGGAAAAACATATGCGCAATAGCTCGTGTTTTGTTTGGGGCTGTATTAATGTATCGGTCCTTTATCAGCCAGTGAATCCACCAGGGTACATTGCTGGTGCTAAATTCATCAAACCCCGCGCTACCGAAAGTGATACCTGTACCATTGGTGTAGCCATCATCTTCACCAACGAAAATATCGTTTTCGAAGGTGAAGGTGAAGAATTTGTTACGGGCATCAGGAGTATCACCGTAAACCACACCTACATTCAGTGTTATCAGCAGACAAAGCGTTTTGCAAATCCTTCCCATTTTGTTGCGACTCTCCAAGTTTGGAATTTCATCGTATTTCTCGTGCAAATTGATAACTCATATATCAATCCAAACTTATAAATTAATACTAGCTGTTCAGTCAATCAGAAGAACGACACTCGTCCTGTCACTAATTAAACTTTTGAATCAGGTACCTGCAGACAATAAATCAGTGCAGCACAAAAGCACATTCACAAAATCAGGCTCGATAACAGTAAAAATGCCAGTAATACGTCAACCAGAATACCTGGCCAAATAGCCTTGAACGGGCATTTATCATAAACCGCATAGCTTGTTTTTATAACTGCAGCACCAACCGCTGCCAAGCCATAGAATACGAATAGCTCTGCTTTTCCGTAGACTACTGCTGCAAGTGGCAGGACAACCAGAAAACTCCCAAATAGCACTCTGATTTCAACTAAGCCAACAGTACTGGTATACGTTAAACCTAATAAGGACCGCATCTTATTCGGTTTAAACAATCCCGTTATTCCAACGCTCATTGCTAAAACTGCGCCTGTATATTGCAATAAATGTGTCTCCATTGCTGCTTCAATTAGTTGCACTGGGTGATTTTCTGGTCTGCGTTTTAAGCAGTGCACGACTGATTAGTCTGTCTGCCAACCGAGTTGGTACTAACGCAGATAAAAATTTGGCTATACGCGAACCATCACCAATCTCGTAGGCCAGCTTACATTTTCGCCGCTCAATAACATCCTGCACCAGAGTTGCGACAACCGAAGCTGGTAGCGCCTTTTTGGTAGCAGCGCGCATAATGCTCTGTGCGTTTGCACTCATCAAGTTGTAGTTTGCGATTTCGTACTGATTCTGTTCTTCAATATTTTTTACCCAAATATCAGACTGAATTGGACCAGAGCGAATTGAACATAGATCGATGCCTGTGCCATAAAGCTCTCGCCGATAGATTTCCCCGATACTCTCCACAGCATGCTTAGCGACGCAATAAGCACCATTCATGGGAGTATTTAAGATCCCCGATAACGAACTGATGTTGACGATAACGCCTTTCGTTTTTTGGCTACTTCTGTCTCGACCCGTTTGCTGGTTCATTCGAAGAAGGGGTAAAAATGCATTTGTGACATTACGTGTTCCAAATAGATTGACTGCCACCGTGTCTTCAAAACCCTGATCATCCAAACATTCCATTGGTCCAAAAAGGGCAATGCCAGCATTATTTACCACAGCGACCAAACGCTTCTCGGAACTGACCAGCGTGGCTTGTACACTCGCTACAGCTTTAGCAATGCTTTCCCTATCACGTACATCAAAGATCATAGGGTGGAATGCAACGGGGTGTGACTGTTGAAGAGTATTAGCGTCAATGGGCTTACGTACACTACCAAAAACCGTATAACCCTGGTTCATCAAGTGGCTAGCGATGGCAGCGCCGATGCCGCTGGAAACACCGGTGACAACAACAGCTTGTTTAGATTGACTCAGCACCGTTTTGTACTCAGTATGTGTGAAAGAAGAAACAACTTACTCAGCACCTATGATCGCATCAGGACGAGTTCGTTTTAGCGGTGCACTTAAACGATCACCCATTTTGTTCTCTAACCAACTCATGCCGCGGTTGAATCGATCAAACTTGATTCGGCGGCCTTGAATATAGCGAGCAGCAGCAATACTGCTACAAATAATCATTCCTACACCGACTGTGATCATCAAAGTACCGCCCGGAATTGGGGTGGCCATTGACAGTAACCCAATAAGCAACAATATTGAACCAGTAACTAATATGACTATGCGCATGACCTCTTTACCTGTTTGTCCACCATTATATTCAGCTAAGCTAGTTCATCGTCGTCACTAACAGGCTGCCGAATCACTTAACTAATCACATGATACGGTTGTACAATCCTACGTAACTCGATTGTGTTTGTTGAATACAAGCCTGATACACTTCGCTTTCCACGATGCGTTTCAATGTATGTGCATCCTTGCATATGAACAGAACAATGCCATCCATCACCACCGGTACTGGCACAGCATCATTTTTTCCGGTAACGCTGTACAACTCGTGTGACTTCATGCTACTAAAAGCAATATCAATCTCCCAGTTTTCTAACGATGAGCGAATGACTTCCAAGGTACTTGCGTTACCACGAAAATGATGAACGCCGTAATGCCCTGAATCATTTGTTTTTTGCGCGAATTGAGCTTCGTCCACAACGTGTGACAAGCAGAAGGAAAACTCTCTAACAGCCAACACTCGCACTATACTGACTAATTTAAAGTAGGTATTCTCGAGCATGTTTATAAAGTTAGCCGGTGCGGGGTATTTAACTAACAAGAGAACTTGCCGCTGGTCGTCATCTGACCCATACAATCGCGACACCAGCCGTCCCTTAAACAGAGGAATTCCACCTACTTTTTTAACTGATCGACTTGCTATAAGGTTATAGAAATTGTACAGCTGCAGCTGACGAGTATTAAACCAATTGATGGCATGTATTGGATGTTCCCAATCGATACTATTATTTAACCTCTGAATGGACACATAGGTATTTCCGACAATATATGCCCGTATAGAATCTTCAGAACTATTACTATTCACGGATGATACCCCAAGGTTCTGGAGAAACCTCTGTGAGTGATCGATAAAGGTTCAATAAACATCACGCAAATACCGTTTATTACGCTTGAGATCATTAACATAGTCTGATGCTTCATCAACGCTCATTTGTCCCTGCGCCTGTATGATCGAACGCAGTGCAATGTCCACATCATTGGCCATGTAAGTGGCATCACCACACACATAGAGAGATGCACCGTCTTCCAACCAATGGTAAAGTTCGTCCGCTTTTTCCAGCATTCGATCCTGCACATAGACTTTATTATCCTGATCACGCGAAAACGCAAGATCAAGATGGGTTAGTAATCCAGATTGAACGTAGACCGATAACTCTTCTTCATATAAAAAATCAGTTGCTGAGTTCCTGTCCCCGAAAAACAGCCAGTTCTTTCCCGATGATGTTCGGTAGTTGCGTTCCTGAAGAAAGCCCATAAATGGCGCTATTCCTGTTCCGGGGCCAATCATGATAATTGAAGTACTCTCATCCTCGGGAAGAACAAAAGACGATTTAGGTGCGAAGTACACATTTACCTCGTCTCCCTGCGACGTGATATCAGCAAGAAAACTCGATCCAGCGCCATGATGTGACCGACCATCGGATTCGTATCGAACAACGGCAACGGTCAGATGGACAGCAGTTGGATGCTCACTCAAGCTCGATGCAATGGAATATGAACGAGGAGTGATGGGTCGTAGATACAATAATAAATCCTCAATATCCTCAACAACACCTTTGTTATCACTGAGTAAATCAATGACGTCTTTGCCCTTTAAATAGCGCTCTATATCTTGATTATTGTTATTGGTAAACAATTGCTTAATGTGCTCATGTGGAGATTCAGCTGCAATTTTCTCAATCAAGGCTTTAGACGGAATACGTAGTTCAAGCTCATTTGTTATGCATTCTCGTACCGTTTCTGCATTGCTTTTCGTATTCGTCCGTGCGCTATGTGGCATAGGCTGCAGTCCGTCAGTACCCATGAGCGAGAGTAACTCAAGTACTAAGCCATCACGGTTGATCGGTATGATGTTAACCGTATCGCCCGGTACATAACTGACTTCTTCATCATCGAGTAACAATTCAATATGCCAGGTCTCTTTTGAGGATGATAAAGCCGTTAACAAGCGTTTAGCAAAGATCTTAGCTCTAAGCGGATTGTTACGATTGTATTTAACCCGGGCATCCGTGGGCGAGGAGGCTGTTGTGCTCTCCAATTCGGTTTGGTCACCTACTGCCGCTATGGTGGGCAGTACATGCCCAATCCAATCGGCTGCCGCATCAAGGTAATCTACATCGCAATCCACTCGCGTTGCGATACGAGTTGCACCAAGTTCTTCCAGCTTCTTGTCCCATTGCTTACCTGCTTCACAGAAGGTCTCGTAACTCGAGTCTCCGAATGCCAAGACCGAGTAATGGGTATGAGTTAGTTGAGGTGCATCGGGCTGATCAAGTTTATCCCATAGCCCTTGCGCATTATCCGGCATGTCACCTTCGCCATAGGTGCTACAAATGATCAATATGCGCTCAAATTCGGCCAGCTGTTCTGTGTCGAAAGCATCCATCGCCACTACTTGTGCAAGTAGTTGGTGTTCTTTGGCGTTAGTGGCTGTTTCATGCGCTGTAAATTCAGCATTGCCCGTGCGAGAGCCGTATAAGATGAGCAATGGCTTGCCCGTAGTAATCTCAACTATGCTCGACGAACCGATGCGTTCTATCGTCACCGATGTTCCTGAGAAGGCAGCATTGCCCGTTAGCTCATCAATGTGGTTGTGATCAGTAATGTCGTTCACACTAACGCCGGGCTTCGCCTCAGCATGGGGAATTTGCGTGCCAGCCCGAGTATGACCGAATCCGTGTGGGATACACACGACACCCGTCATCATGGCATCGGTTAGTTCAGCAGGTATAACGATTTCGCCGTTAACCGAGGAAACTTTAAGCTGGTCACCATCTGCAATCCCTAAATTACCGGCATCTTCAGGGTTGATCATTGCGGTACACCGCACCTGTTTGCTCAAGCTCAATTTGCGAAACTGGTGCATCCAGGAATTATTGGTGCTGACGTGACGTCGGCCGATCAATTTAAATTCAGACGAATCGCGTCGACTAACATTATTTCGCTCTGTCTGGAAATTCTGTTCCTCTAATACATACTGTAGCCGTTCAATAAACACAGCAGGTGATAGATGGATTTTTTTATCAGGCGTCATCATACCTTCAGGAACACGAGGCACGAGTGGTCCTAAATTAATTCCGTGTTTAGCATCAATGACTTTTTTTAAACTAATGCCTGATAACCATCGAGAAGGATGGCTGAGCTTGCCATAGGCGCCTAACATGAGCCCCCAATTGATAATTCTGCGTGGCGTTTTTAGTGCGTGAAATACACCTCCTCCATTAGGGGAGAGTCTTTCGATTAATTCTTTTAACACTTGCCAATCATAAGGTTGACCTTCAGCAGGCTTTAGCAAGGCTTCAGAGTATTTTACGTTATTGGATACTGAGATGAGATTGAATATCAGATCATAGTGCTCTATCTCCAATCCACTGGGCGTAGGCAATATAATATTTGCGTGACGTGTTGTCTCATTGATGTAATTATCAATCGAAAACATAAAATCAATATTTGGTAATGCGGCGTCGAGTCGATGCCCTCCCGGGGTTGAAAGTACCGGATTACCACACACCGTCATCAACGCTTTCACTTGTCCCTGGCCAGGTGAAGTTATTTCTTCAGTCATCGCAGATACGGGTAATTCACCGTAAAACTCCGGCAGTTTACGAACACGACTCAGCCATCGTCCAACGGTGTTTCGTTGTTTGCCCCGTGCCAATTCAATGGCTGGTGTTGGAAACATCATGCCCCCGGGTTTGTCAAAATGACCAGACACGATATTGATCGTGTTGATCAGCCAATGGCACAATCCACCATGGCGCTGTGTGGACAATCCCATGCGACCATACAGTACGGCCCTATCGTGCTTTGCATAGTCATCAGCAAGTTTGATCAAAACGTCGGACGGAATACCGGTTAGCACCTCTGCCCTATCCGGGCTTACGTTTTGTGCAACCGACTCAATTGCCTCAAACCCGGAAAGGTATTTCTTTATGTCGCCGGTATCCACGTGCCCATTTCGAAATAATTCGTGCAGGAAGGCAAGCAGGAAAAACACATCACTTGATGGTCGTATAAAGTGATGAGCGCTAGCGATTTTGGCCGTTTCTGTTTTACGCGGATCGATAACAACAAACTGGCCACCACGCTCTTTGATATGCTGCAGCCGTTCTCGAATACCAGCAGATGTCATAATGCTGCCGTTACTGGCAATGGGATTGGCACCCATGAGAATCATGAAATCGGTTCGATCGACGTCTGGTACTGGAATTCTAAACTCGTGTCCAAACATATAGTGAGCAGCAAAATGATGCGGTAGCTGGTCCATGCTGGTCGCCGAGAATACATTTTTGGAGCCAATCGCTTGCGTAAGTGATTTTATAAAAAGCATCATGCCCATGTTGTGCACAATGGGATTACCCAGATAGCTGGCCACGGCATCTTTCCCGCTTTCCGACTGGATGCGTTTAAGATTATTCTCAATTGTAGAATATGCTTCAGACCAACTGATTTGCACCCAATCTTTGCCTGCTCTCTTTACCGGATGCCTAAGCCTGCTAGGGTCATTATGCAGTGCTCCCATCACTGGGGCTTTTGGGCACATACTCCCTTTGCTAAATGTATCCAGCTTATCGGGTTTAATTATTATATCTTCATCGGTGGGCGACTCAATTTTATTGAGCGTCACCTCAATCCCACACATCGCCTCACAAAAGTTACACACACGATAATGTTTATTCGTGTGCTCAGCGATTATGGGAACTGCTGCGATGGTGCCGGTATCAGCCACAATCTTGACTAACTATCGGCTTAACTTAACCTTGACTGGCATTGCATCTATCACAAGATCTTTGGTAGGGCCCAATCAAAAACAAAATCAGAATCACGATCGTCATAGCAAGGGAGACATAGCAGAGTGGAATCGCGCCGCTACTGGTAGCAGCGCCACGGATATCGCCGCCGGAGGTAGGACAAACACCACCACCACCCATGATCTCAGCAGTCGAGCCTGCCAGGGCGATAAGAAAAGCGGTACCCCAGCCAATACAAAATGAGTAATGCTTAATGCCATGATTTGAGATGAGCATAGCGGCGATCATCAAGCCATAAGCGACAAGCACTATATAGCAAATCGGAATGGTAGCGACATACGGACAAGGAGTGCCTGTGTAATTCGCGTAGCTCACCTTCAAAGCACCCGCAAAACCAAATAACACCAAGACCCATAATAAAATGTCGACTATTTTAGAATTTTTCATTGTTAGCTTTTCCTGTGTACCGTCTATAGCTCAAGCAATTGATTGTGGAACTCACCTGTTTGTTCTTGTTCTGAACCATCGAGAGATTTGACGACTACTTTCGTAGCCTTTTGAGTACCAAGGCCAAAAATAAGAACATGTGATTGATCTGACACAAGCCCTTCTCCGACAACAAATGATTGCACCAAGGTAGTTCCATCCTCTAGCGTGACATGGACCTCTGATCCGATCGATGTGACGTCATTAGGTAATTTGATTTTGAGATAGCCATGACTTCCGGCTTTACTCAAAAATACGTTCTGAGGGCCTAATAGGTTAACGTGGATAAGGTCCGGATAGCCGTCTTGATTGAAATCTGCGGTAAGCGGAGATATCCCGTATTCGCGATTTACAACGCCTGCAACATCTCCCGCCTCAGAGAATTGCCCAGCTTCATTTTGCAACAAGAAGCGCCCGTTGAGTCGCCATATCGGTAGCTTGTGCAATGGCCATCCTTCGTAATTTTCCGATACAACCAGATCATCTCGGCCATCTAAATTGAAGTCTTCAAAAATTGCGCCCCATGAAAATTCATAGTCGGCTAATTGTGCCTGTTGTGCTGTATCCTCAAAAGTAAAGCCACCTTGATTTTCGAATAATATCCAATCTTTATTTAGCACTTGGTCTTCTGTCAGGTCACCGCGAACTAAAGCATCAGGAACGGTCGAACCGACGTTGGAAAAGAAGAAATCCGGCAGACCATCATTCTTGAGGTCTGTAACGGCAATGCCCATTGGGTAGGCGAAGTAGTCGCTGGTGGGGTTGGTCATGTTTTCGAATTTTAAATCTCCCATATTTTTCCACGTTCTGACTTGCCCGGTATCATGAGCAACCACAATATCCTCCAAGGCATCATCATCCACATCAATAAAAACCGCTTGAAACGTATTGTGCTGATACAGCATTCCAGCCTCTTCGGTAATATTGTTGAACGTGTCGGCACCCGTATTAATGTACAAGCCGCTAACGCCTCCGTAAGGGAAATTAAAGATAGTCTCCCCTTGAACGTACTGTCTAGCGATGTACCCCGACACGTAAAGATCGTACAAACCATCTCTATTAATATCCGCCGCTGCTACCGAAAGCGGCACCGTCTCCGCATCCATTTCCAAGTCGAGCTTCTGGCCTGAAAATTTACCATCCTCGTTGCGATAAAGAAAAACACCAGATTGACGAGTCACTAACATATCAGTATCGCCGTCCATGTCCAGGTCAAGTGAAATAGCACTGAATGTTTTATCTGGCACCTCCTTCTTCCACCCGGCCTCAGCTGTCACGTCGACAAAAATGCCATCTTCAAACGAATAGATCGCATCTTGTTGGTCAATGCCGCCACCGAAAAACACTTCTTCAATGCCGTCGTTGTTGATATCAATCACCGCACCGGCGGCAAACGGCAACGTTTTGGTTCCGTCGTAGCTAGGAATATAGTTAATCGATTGTTGTTCAAAACCAGGAATAACCAAGCCGTCATTATCCACAGGGTAATCGTTCGCGCGATCATTGCCAGCAAACCAGGTTAATGTCGCCAAGAGTGCTATCACTAAAAAAATAACGAACAGAACTATAGAGCGAAGTAATTTTCCGATACTCATGCTAGTGACTACCTTTGTTGGTTTCGAGCGGTTTGATATGTTGTTGATCGCTTTCACTACGTTGTGCTTTGAATGAAAAACAAAGCGACAAAGCGAAGAATATAAAGAATGCAACGTTGAGAGCAATAGGCATTGTGTGCTTACCTATAGCTGGCATCACCATAAAAAGAATGAAATTGGCGATAATTAATAAGATGGGGCTAAAAATTCCCATCCATCTCGGATAGTGAGAACGGCCCTTTATCGACAACGCTATGATGATAATTGAAAGCACAAGTGTGGTAATGCGTATGACTTGCAGTAAAGTTTCGTAGCGAAAATCGTATAATTCAATTAATGCCAATATCTCTGGCGTTTCAGGCAATTGCACCAGCGCGGAAACGCTGGCACGTGAGCCAATCCAGACAACTCCAACGATAAACCCAAAAGTGCCAAGCAGAAATCCTGAATACGCCCAACGGCGGTTCGCGGGGCGAAGCATCAAATAGATGTGATAACAACCGATTGGATAGAGGGTCGCGCCAAACACACCAAAAAAATGTCCCACTGTTGTGCGATGTTCAGGAATGCCTTTCATGAATTCGTAGCCGCCATCCGTGAATCGGGCAAGAGCATCATAATGCAGTAAATATTCGCCAATTCCCACCAAAGCAGCCGCTAGCAAGCCCACCAGCGCCGTTATGACATGTTTATTTTGCATCGTCTCCCTACCCACAGTTTCACCGTCGCTGGTGCCTAATTCGGTTAATATGTTGTATTCTTGCTCTTTTTTACAAGAGTACGCGAATCGACTCAGTAACTTACGTCCGTTACAGTACCTCATTTAGGCGATTCGATTAGAGTGCGCTCTGTTGACCACCGCCTGTAACTAACTAGATGCCGCTGTAGACTGATTGGTTACAGATTCTGAGCAATAATTATCACGACCAAGAATTGGACTCGCCTTCCCTGTCACAATATTCCAATTCATAAAGTCAGCTATGACCGCAGGTATCACATGAAGGAGGTATCGACTGATATCACAGATAAGGCTGACAACGCCAAGCTTCGCGAGTTGTTGGGTCCGGAACAAATTGTGCGTGAACACATTGGATGGATGCTGTCGTTGGCTAAGCGTACACTTGGTGGTTATGAAGATGAGGCTGAAGATGTTGTTCAAAATGCTTTTATTAGCGCCTTCCATTCATTGGATTCGTTGAAAAAGCATAGCAGCATTAAGCCATGGCTTCGCCGAATTACCATTAATGCTGCTTTAATGAAGCTTCGTCAAAATAAGCGCCTTGCAGAGCAATCACTTGACGAATTCCTGCCTGAGTTTGATCAGCTCGACTGCCGTTTAGAAAATCGTTGGTCCTATTTAGCCAGTGTTGAGGATGTACAGGAGAATCAAATTCGGCTCGACATGCTCGACAAAGCTTTTTCTTCAGTTCCTGAATCCTACCGTATTGTTTTACAGCTTCGGGACATCGAAGGATATGATACGGGTGAGGTCGCTAAATTGCTCGATATTTCTGTAAGTAATGCGAAGGTGCGAGTACATCGCGCTCGTTCGGCTCTCAAGAAGAAAATTGAACCTTTATTAAGAGGGGAAATCGACTAATGTGTAACCAGTCAAAACCGAGCCCCATGCGTTGGCTAAAAGGGCAAATGTTGACGCGTATGCACGGCATGATCACGTGCAGAGAGTTTGAAGATTTTGTACTTGCTTATCTGGATGGCGAGCTCACACCAATTCAAAATAGAGTGTTTAAAGTGCACCTCCTTATGTGTCGTGAATGTCGCGATTACCTCAACGCCTACAAAAGATCAGTTGAACTGAGTAAACAACTTTTACAAAAAACCAACATGCCTGTATTGGATGAGATACCTGAGGATCTGATCAAAGCAATTCTCGACGCCAAAAATTCATGAGCATGATTCAATAGGGTACGGCTACGCAATGGAATCTGTAGGCACCCTCAGTAAGCATAAGTTCAACGCGTCAGTGAATTAAGCAAGCTGATCTATTGTTTCGTGCAACACATAAGAATCATGAATAGCCAGTACACTGGCAACCTCACCGTCTACAGATTCATGGCCGTAGCTCTCTACTAATTTACAAACTGCAAATTTACTGGATTTTTCCTCATAGTCTTTAAGCCAATTCTGAAGACTTTTTGCCGCCATATTCTGACTATTAGGGAAAACTTGCGGGGATATCAATTTTGGCAGTCTCCATGGCTTAGGCGTGAGCCGAGCCCTATAACACTCCTGCTGATTACACAATCGACGATACAGCTTATCGCTATTAAATGCTTCAAGTAGTTTGGATGATGTTTCACTGGTAGCATCCATAGTTTGGTTTGTCACAATTATACGAAAGCCTGCTGCTGTCTCGTAAACGCGAAATGACACAGAAGGATTTTGCTTATGGAATTCACGTAGTTCTAGCAACAATCTCTCTTTTACTTTGACAATCTCGCTATGCTCCAGCCGACGTAGCTCTATCTGCGTTGCTTCGAGCAGTTGCTTTGATAGTTTTCGAGACTTACCTATTCTCAACAATCGATTGAAAATTCCTGGCTGCCTGGAGTTTTGGCACGCGAAATCTGGCGTATTGAGCTGAGCTGTTTTATGAAGTGACTCATGATCAATGTTTGCATCAACGTCAGCAATAAAAACACTTGGGGTGTTTAACACCAAAGCGCCGTATCTGTTTCGCGTTATCGCCGCATAGGGCTGGCTAAATTCTCCAAATCGTTCTATCACGGTCTCCCGCAATGGTGACGCACTGACGTAATAAGAAGTGTCGCTCAGTCCATCCCGAGCAAGTTTTTCCTGTGATGCTTTAAAGTTTACTTTTGCCACATCCTCAGCATCACGCACGCTGACATTAGAGCCACCCCACTTTACCAACCACCAACTTTTTCCGTCAGGTGTTCCTGCCCTGCCTCCGGATTGTGCCCAATACTCATAGATTTTCAAGCGCCACTCCTTGTTCGTCAGCTCCCGGCCAATGCTCAGAGCAACCAATCTGCATCCCACGCTAACATCAATCTGAAAGATGTCCTGGATACAGATAAACTAGCATACGCACCATCACACGTAGATTTATCAACAACTAATTTCTCGCATCAAGTGTATCCAGCAAGGCACAACGGGCTATCAGAGCACGGCGCAGCACCAGTTCCCGTATTGAGGGCTCAGCGAGCGATACCGTCAAGAGTATCAACGAAGATGCTCTACAATTAGGTTGTCAAAGAAATACCGCATGCGCGTTTGGGTATGGACTAAAGAACAAAGGAAGAATGCCATGAACATAAAACCTATTAGTGTATTGCTAGGCCCTGCTTTGCTGCTTAGTTCACTAACCTTCTCCACCAATTTATTAGCAGACTGGACAGGAGGTATTGAAGGCGGACAAGTCTTGCAAGGAGATGAGAAAGGCTCAAGGGTGCGATTCAAGCTGAGCAACAGCGATCGCCCATTTAGTCAGGCTTTCTATGCAGACTGGATTCGTGGCGAGGGGAATAGCAATAGTTATGAACTAGGATATACCCCTCGCTATTGGTTTACCGAACAAGCGTATGCTTTCGGTGAAGGCAGTGTGAGGACTGCGGAGTCTCTCTCTATAGATAGACAAACCAGGCTGCTGGCCGGTGTAGGTATTCAGCTAATCGATACTCAATCACAATCGCTATTCGCAGAAGCTGGTGCAGGTCAAGTGTCTACCAACTACGACGCCACAATCGCAGTAACAGATACCACCGGCATAGCAATTGCTCGACTCGGAGCATGGCAAATTTTGACAGAATTTATCAAACTGGAACTCGATGCAGACTACTCGACCGCTAAGGACTTGGTACAGACAAGTGCAGAGGCTGGAATTTCTCTAAGAGTACCTGGTGGCGCAGTCAAATACAGCCATCGTTTTAGAAGCATAGCGATCGGTGATGCTGAAGCAAATAACGTGACTGACTCATCAATCTCGTTCAACTACGGTTTTTAATCATCACTTCCTGTCAGTATTTTATAAGCCACGGTACTTAAAATTCCGTGGCTTGCCTACAGATGTTCTAAAAACCGTTACAGTCCGCCTGTTGCAGATAACTTAGGCGCTGAATCAGATACCGCACGATCAATAGCTTCACTAATTAATCGCTTTGCTTCAGTCACATCGCCCCAGTGACTGATCTTCACCCATTTATCTGGTTCAAGATCTTTGTAGTGCTGAAAAAAGTGCTCAATCTGTTCGCGTGAGATCATTGGCAAATCACTGTAAGACTGAACTTCAACATAGCGATGAGACATTTTTGCAGATGGCACTGCAATCAGTTTTTCATCTTGCCCACCATCGTCTTCCATCACCAGCACACCGATTGGCCGGCAGTTGATAACTGCACCAGGCATGATTGGACGCGTGTTGCATACCAACACATCGATTGGGTCGCCATCTTCAGACAAGGTGTGCGGTACGAATCCGTAGTTGCCGGGGTACCGCATTGGGGTATACAGAAAGCGATCAACGAACAACGCACCAGAGGCTTTGTCCATCTCATATTTGATAGGTTCGCCACCGACCGGAACCTCTATTATCACGTTAATATCGTTGGGTGCATCCTCACCCAATGGAATTTGCTCAATTCTCATTGCTTGCTAATTTCAAGGTCAGTTTTACGTTAACCGTGTCGTGCAAGAATGCCGCCAATCGACTGCATTTTCAATGGTTTGAGGGTGTTAAGCGCTCTTGGCCCGCTCAATAGCTTCAATTAATAATTGTTTTGCCCTGGCCGCCGAACCCCACCCTTGAATTTTGACCCATTTACCGGGTTCCAGATCTTTATAATGCGTGAAAAAATGCTCGATTTGCTCGCGCGTGATGGAGGGTAAATCCGAGTGCTCATGAACGTTTTCATAACGCTTGGTCACATCCATGGAAGGCACAGCAATCAGCTTTTCGTCTTGTCCGCCATCGTCTTTCATATCCAGCACACCAATCGGTACGCAGTTCACAACACCCCCGGGAATAATAGCGCGGGTATTACAGATAAGCACATCAATCGGGTCGCCATCTTCTGACAAGGTATGCGGGACAAATCCATAGTTGCCCGGATAGCGCATTGGTGTGTAGAGAAAGCGATCGACGAACATGGCACCTGATTTCTTATCAAGTTCATATTTTATCGGTTCACCGCCAATCGGCACTTCGATGATTACATTGATGTCGTCCGGTGCATTGTTGCCGATAGGGATTTTGTCGATATTCATAGCTACAGTAGTTGGTCCAAAAATTAGTATTAGTAAAAACGTAGTTGCTTAACAATCTGACTGCAGCAGAGCCACATACAGTATTAGAAATTTGTAAACAGCGGACAAAACAAAGGGCCTCCATGAGACCCTTTGTCGTGCATAGTTCAGTAGCGAAAACCCTTTACAAGATAGGGGCAATTACCAGACTGACTATTGCCATAACGTTTATCAGGATATTCATTGAAGGACCAGAAGTATCTTTAAACGGGTCACCAACAGTATCGCCGATAACGGCAGCTTCGTGAACAGCAGAACCCTTACCGCCAAGGTTGCCTTTTTCAACATATTTCTTCGCGTTGTCCCAGGCACCACCAGCGTTCGCCATCATCAATGCAAGCAGTACACAACCAAGTAGACCACCAGCAAGCATTCCGCCCAGCGCTTCAGCACCAATAATAAAACCCACTACCGGCGGAGCTGCAACAGCAATACAACCAGGCAGTATCATTTTCTTGAGTGCCGCAGTTGTCGCAATGTCTACGCAGCGATCACTATCGGGCTCAGCTGTACCTTCTTTAAGGCCAGGAATTTCTTTGAATTGACGACGAATTTCTTCAATCATCTCCATTGCCGCATCACCTACCGCGGTCATGGTGATAGCCGCTATAAGAAATGGCAATAAGCCACCAATAAACAAACCAACCAATACCATCGGGTTGGATAGCTCCAATGCAAAATCAGGCTGATGCAATGTCATGGTTTCAACAAACGCTGCAATAATAGCCAACGCAGCCAAAGCAGCAGCACCAATCGCAAAGCCCTTACCGATAGCAGCTGTGGTGTTACCAACTTCGTCAAGGCCATCGGTTATTTCACGAGTCTCTTTACCCAACGCCGCCATTTCAGCAATACCACCAGCGTTATCAGCAACCGGACCGTATGCATCGAGTGCCATGGTCATACCAACGGTTGCCAGCATACCAACTGCCGCAATACCTACGCCGTACAATCCAGCGACAGACGTTGAGATAAAGATGATCATGCAGATGGTGAGAACCGGAATAACAACCGACTCCATGCCAACAGCTAAACCGGTAATGATAACGGTCGCGCTACCGGTTTTACCCGATTCAGCGATGCGTCGAACCGGACCCATTGCAGTGTAGTACTCAGTAACCAGGCCGATGATAATGCCGCCGGCAGTACCGGCAACGACAGCCCACCAGACGCTTAAGCTCACGCCCATTATCAGCACCAAAACAAATGCGGCGACGATCAATGCACCTGCAGAAATCTGATGTCCGAGTCGCAAGGCTTTCTCTGGCGCTTCATCCGACTTTGATCGAACAATGTAAATTCCCAGAATAGAACAAAGCAAACCAACACTGGCCAATGCCAGAGGCATAAACATAAGAGCACCACGGCTACCGCCAAGGTCGTCTACGCCGTTACTGCCGGTCAGTACCAGGGTTGATGCAATAGCGATGGTCGCTATCATGGAACCACAATAAGATTCAAATATATCTGAACCCATGCCTGCTACGTCGCCAACGTTGTCGCCAACGTTATCCGCAATAACACCGGGGTTTCTAGGATCGTCTTCCGGAATACCGGCTTCAAGCTTACCGACCAGATCTGCGCCAACGTCAGCTGACTTAGTAAAGATGCCACCACCAACACGTGAGAACAACGCAACACTGGATGCGCCCATACCAAAGCCGTGAATGGCGTGAACCGATTGCGGGTCACCCGCAAAAAGGAAATACAGAAAGCCCATTCCAACGAGACCCAGAGACGCTACACAAAGGCCCATGATTGAACCGCCGAAGAAAGCGACTGTCAGGGCTTCAGCCGGACCTTTTTCGTGAGCTGCAACCGTCGTGCGGACATTGGCCTTGGTGGCCGAAAACATGCCCAGATAGCCAGCACCGGCAGAACACGCCGCGCCCACAACAAAGGCCAAAGTGGTTCCGAACCCGACAAAAATCAGCAGTAGGAACGCAAGAACCGCGGCAAATATGCCCAGCATGTAGTATTCGCGGTGCATAAACACCATAGCACCCGAATGTATTGAGTCGCCAATCGTCTTGATTTTGCCCTCACCTTCCGGGTAGTCGACCAGCATTCGGTATATCACGAAGGCAACGAACAGCCCTCCGGCACCTAATATGATCGGTAATAGTCCACTCCAACCCATCGAAAATTTCCTCTGTTAATGACATTTGCGTTGATCGCCCAAATTGTAACCTATGTAGCTCCGAGACTCGATAGCCGTGCCAACACGAATTGGCGCAAAATCACTCTTAACCGCCATCAGCTACAGATTACGCCCAACCCGATCATGCTCAGTATTGGTAAGCTTGGGACTTCTGTACCAGTAGATGCACTATGGAACATACGGTGAATCAGACAATATTCCATCTCGCCAATCAGGCTGATGCTCAGGCACTTTCGATCAGCGGCAGCTACCACACCGCATCCCTGGGCACTGAGGGCTTCATCCATTGCTGTACCGCTGAACAATTGCCCGGCGTGATACAACGCTATTACACCGATGCTCAGGAAGTCGTGCTCCTGGAGATTGATGCAACGCAGCTGAATCCTGAGTTGGTCTATGAGAATACGGTTGGCGGTGAAGAACTTTTTCCGCACGTGTATGGCGAAATCAACAAACAAGCCGTACAGAGCGAGAAAATCATGGACCGCGCAAGGATTGTCGAGATCGCCAACAGCGGAAAGTTTCAGGGATGAGCAGTTAGCAGATGTCGAAAATCAAACTGAACCCTGAACAAACCACCCGAACTCCAGAGCTGATTCAGACTCAACTCAAAGAAAAACTGGATAGCGAAATCGGCCGGTGTGACGCTGCGTTTCTATTGGCGTATCACCAGCCATAGTCGTGGGTTAGTTCTTCGTCTTTTTCGATAGCTCGCAAAGTGACCACTTCAGTATCGGTCAGTGCGCAGTTTGGATTGGAGTCGTGGTTGATAAATCGAAATTCGTTGGTTATCTCAAAGCCTGTGTGTTTGTCCAACCACAACACATAGGTTCCATCTTCCTCCGTTAACATGCCATGCAAACGGCCCAAGACAACATCGGCTTTAATGGACTTGGCTGCAAAGAGGCCTTTGCCATGGATGGGACTTTCTTCCACGTAAGTACGCTTAGCCATTTTCTTCGCATTTTTGGCTGCCGTTTTACTGAAATTATCTGAGTTGATTTTCAGAGGAAGTTGAACACCGCACTTACCGTCTACAACAGCCACAGATGTGGGTTTAGACAAATTGTCAGGTGTTGAAGGATTGGAATCAGAATTTTTCATAATATACCGCGCTTAAGTCAAGCGCGATATATTAACGTACTTTGTTGCAAGGATAAGTAGTCTGATCGACAATTTGTCAGCTTACATCGTTTGAGTCGGTCGCTCACCAGCAATAGCTGCAGCAAGATGCTGTTCAATGTTCGACTTGGTATCACCGTTATCATCGTCAGAGAACTGCACACCAACACCTGGTGTCTTGTTTCCCTGCGCACCAGCTGGCGTAACCCAAACCACTTTTCCACTAACTGGAACAGGTGAGTTGTCGTCCATCAGCTTCAGGAGCATAAATACGTGGTCGCCAAGTTCATACGCACGTGAAGTGGGTACAAATACAGCGCCGTTCTGCACGAAGGACATGTAAGAAGAATACAGCGCGCCTCTATCGGTGATAGAGAAAGCAATTATGCCCTTGCGGGTTTGTTCGGTCATACGACACCTTCAGGCTTGAGTCATGAGTCTTATATCGGCAAAAAGTCCTTCAAGCACAGCCTGAGATTTAAAGCTCGCACTATCTGACCGGTACAACAGCTGTATTCGATCGTAAAGTGAGAACCACTGCTCAGAATCAAGCCCGGCCTGAACCTCCGATATGAGTTCTGAGGTGGCATGATCCACGCCAACTGGAAGATTAAGGCGTTTTTTACTGGCCAGCATGGCCCAATGTGAAAATTGAGTGAGGCTGCGACGCACCGGCAAGTCCGACAATGAATCTACAATTTTGCCTATGCTGGCTCGCATCAGAAACAGATCTCTCCAGGCTGTTTGCAAACGTTGTTCAGACTCGCGCCACTCATCGCTACTTTGCTCCAGCAAAGCCAATGGTCCAACACGCGCAAAGGCCAGTTGTTCCTCAGCATTGTCGACGCCCTGCTCAATGAGCCAATCCAGCGCTGAGCTCCGGTCCCTGAGGTGAAGCACGGTGGTTTGGCATCGACTTCGGATAGTTGCAGGTAACGCCCCTGGCCTGTCGGCAGCCAATATGAGAACAGCACGTTCGCCGGGTTCTTCGAGCGTTTTTAGAAGACTATTCGCGGCATTGCGATTCATCGAATCGGCACTGTCAATTAATGCCGCTCGGTATTGTTTTGGTGGTGCTGACAGCTGCAGCCATGTGACCAGTTCACGAACTGAGTCAACCTTAATATTTTTACTAGCCCCCTCTGTTATGAGCTCTTTGAATTCCGGATGCGCACCGGCAGTGAGCTGAGCACAGGAATCGCATTGTCCACAGGCACCGGTTGTTGGGCTGCAGTCACGACAAAGAAGCGACTCTGCCAGAAAACGCACAAACTGTTTTTTACCCAGACCCTCCACACCGGCAAACAACACAGCATGTGGCAGCTTGCCTTGTTCATGTCGTTTATACACATCGCGCCAATGATCAAGTAACCATGGCGGACAAGCTGTAAGCGGCGCAGGTTCAGCCACGAACCATCTCCAGAAATGCGTTTAGCTGACTAAGCACCTGTTGTTGAACTTTTTCAAGAGATTGGCCAGCATCAACTACTTTGACACGCTCGGGTTGTTCCAGTGCTCGTTGCAAGTAGGCATCTCTGGCACGTTCGAAGAAAGCTAACGCCTCCTTTTCTATACGATCTGGCTTACCGCGCGCAGCCATACGCTTCAAACCATCGGCTACGGGCATGTCAAGTAGCAAGGTTAAGTCTGGTTTCAGGTCGATGGCCATCAGCTTGTGCAACTGCGCAACAACATCGAGCCCTAATTCGCGACCACCACCCTGGTATGCAAAACTGGCATCAGCAAAACGATCGCATAACACCCATTGACCGCTTAGCAGTGCAGGCTCAATCACCTCGACAACATGCTGTTTGCGAGATGCCGCCATCATCATCAATTCAGCTTCGGCAGATACCGGTGCGCTGGCATGTAACAATAAATGTCGAAGCTGTTCACCCAGTTCGGTACCACCTGGTTCACGCGTAACGGTTATCTGAATGCCGCGCGCTTCAAGTAACGCATGTACGTATTCGCGATTAGTGGTTTTACCAACGCCTTCCAGGCCTTCCAGAGTGATGAAACAGCCACGCGTTGCCATGCAGCTTACCTCTTCAACTGATATTTTCGAACCGCAGCGTTGTGCTGTTCGACAGTCTCGGAAAACTTGTGAGTGCCATCACCGCGCGATACAAAAAACAGATTTTTGGTTGCATCAGGATGCATGACTGCATGAATTGCTTCACGGCCCACCATGGAAATCGGCGTTGGCGGTAAGCCTGCTCGTGTGTAGGTGTTATACGGCGTGTCGGTTGTTAAGTCTTTTTTGCGTATGTTGCCATCGTAACTATCCCCTATCCCGTAGATAACGGTTGGGTCGGTCTGCAATCGCATCTTCTTTCTTAAACGGGACATGAACACGCCAGCTATCAACGGTCGCTCTTCAGGTGCAGCTGTTTCTTTTTCTACAATAGATGCAAGAACCAGCGCTTCGTAGGCAGAGGCTAACGGCAGATCGGGTTGACGATTTTCCCATTCTTCGGTCAACACTTTTTGCAGCATCTCATTTGCGCGCTTGAGAAAATCGAGATCGCTGGTTTGCTTTGGAAACTGATAGGTGTCTGAGAAGAACAACCCTTCTGGATGCTGTCCTGCCAAATCCAGCGCAGCCATTATTTCGTCATCGCTCATTGCCGCAATGGTTTGTTCCAAGTGAGGGTTTCCGCCCAGACGTACGCGAAGTTGTTTGAACGTAGAGCCTTCAATAATATTGGCAGAGTACTGGACTGTCTGGCCTTTAACAAAAATATCGATCAGTTCAGGCATGGTCGGTGAGCCACTGATATTAAACTCACCGCTTTTGATTCCAGTACCTTTTTTGCTGATACGGGCGTAGAGATAGAACCAATTCGGTTTATCGATAACACCGTTTTTTTCAAGTTCGGCTGCCACTCGTTTTGCCGACCAGCCTTTCTCGATAGTGAAAGCTCGCTGTTCGTTGGTGAAGTTTAAGGGTTGTTTGATCGTGTCCTGATAATCTGCAAAGACAAGCCCCATTGCAACCAACCCCACCACAACGAGAAAGATCAGAAATCGCCACATGATGTTTATCTAAAAAGTTGGTTAGTTGAAAAGCGGGTTGGTCAGTTTGTCAGACCAAATACCAGCGTTCCGTTTGTGCCGCCAAAGCCAAAAGAATTGGACATAGACACTGATAGTTTTGCGGAACGACTTTTGTGAGGAACATAGTCAAGATCGCATCCCTCACCGGGATTATCCAGATTGATAGTTGGCGGAGCCATTTGATCTCTCAACGCCAGGATACTAAAGACCGCCTCGATTCCACCAGCCGCACCCAGCAGATGACCCGTCATGCTCTTGGTTGAACTAACCAGCAAAGACTGCACGTGCGTTCCAAATACGGTTTTTATCGCCTGAGTTTCAGCCAGGTCGCCTGCATCCGTAGAGGTGCCGTGCGCGTTTACATAGCTGACATCATTAGCATCCAGTTTTGCGTTTTTCAATGCCGCTTTCATACAACGCGCTGCGCCTTCACCATTTTCTGCTGGAGACGTCATATGGTATGCATCGCCACTCATGCCATAGCCGAGCACTTCGCAGTAGATATTAGCGCCCCGCGCCTTTGCATGCTCTAGTTCTTCGAGCACCATCACACCGGCGCCATCACCGAGCACGAAACCATCACGATCTTTGTCCCACGGTCGACTGGCAGCGGCCGGGTCATCGTTACGGGTTGACAGAGCCCTTGCTGCACCGAAGCCTGCCAGCCCCAATGGGCAAGTAGCCATCTCAGCGCCCCCGGCAATCATGATATCCGCATCGCCGTATTCGATCATGCGCGATGCATCACCAATGTTATGTGTACCCGTTGTGCACGCAGTTACAACGCAAACATTCGGTCCTTTGAAACCATATTGGATTGACAGGTTGCCACTGATCATATTGATGATGGTAGAGGGCACAAAAAAGGGTGAGACCTTACGTGCACCACCATCGAGTAGAGCCTTATGTTGCACTTCTATATTTGGCAAACCACCAATACCAGAACCAATGGCAACACCGACACGCTCAAGATCCAATCCATCTGCATTATCTAATCCAGCATCTGTAATCGCTTGCGCACCGGCTGCCACGCCAAAGTGCACAAAGGTATCCATTTTGCGCGCTTCTTTTTTCGAGAAATAGTCTTCGTAGTTGAAATTTCGTACTGATGCGCTAAAGCGGGTTTTAAAACTGCTGGCATCAAAATCTTCAATAGTGCGAACACCGGACACCCCGGCCAGGATATTCTTCCACGACTCATCTACCGTGTTGCCAACCGGTGAGACTAAGCCCAGTCCTGTAACAACTACACGGCGATGTGACACGACAGCTCCTGATTTGCCATAAAATTAAGATAATTCATAAAAAGCAAAGCCGCACTTTTCCAATCGGAAAACGCGGCTTTACATTTCTCTATGCAACCCACTCCAAAACAAAGCTTGAAGCATATCGGGTCAACCTGTTAAACAACTCTACCAACTTTGCATCCCTTGACGGGAGAAAAATTGTTAGCCAATGTTCGCATTAACGTAGTCAACGGCTTGTTGAACAGTGGTGATTTTCTCTGCTTCGTCATCAGGAATTTCACACTCAAATTCTTCTTCGAGGGCCATGACCAGCTCAACTGTGTCAAGCGAATCGGCGCCGAGGTCTTCTACAAACGAAGCTTTGTTTGTGACTTCCTCTTCCTTCACACCCAACTGCTCAACGACTATCTTTTTGACGCGTTCGTCGATACTGCTCATTTTGGAATTAACCTCCGGACAATGGCGGCGAGCATCGCGCCGCAAAAAATACCTATTGTAGAGAACTCGTTGTGTTGGTGCCAGCACTTCTGCACCGACCAAGTTCGCCGAATACAGATTTTACCCTGCATTTAACTAAATTATGGCGAATATTCGAATTTTCAATACAGATAAGTGGACAAATTAGCTTGACATGAACCTTCGTGCATGGTCTGAACGCCGAGCGGGATTAGCTCAGGCATGCGCGGGTCACCCCAGGTGCCGATTTTACGACATCAATACGCAACATAGGCTCACATTACTGCATGAACATGCCGCCATTGACACTCAACGTATGTCCGGTGATGTAAGCCGCTTTGTCGGAAGCCAAAAACAGACAGGCTTCAGCGATATCATCTGGCGAACCTAATCTTCCCAGCGAAATATCGCTGGTAATTCGCTGCTTCTGCTCATCGGACAAGGCATTGGTCATATCGGATTCGATAAAACCCGGTGCAACCGTATTAACAGTGATACCTCGCGAGCCCAACTCACGAGCCAGCGATTTGCCAAAACCAATCATGCCCGCCTTTGCCGCAGCATAGTTTGACTGACCGGCATTCCCGGTTTGCCCCACTACCGATGCGATATTGATAATGCGTCCACCGCGCGCCTTAACCATTGGTTTGATTGCCAGCTTAGTGAGTCTGAATACACTGCTCAGATTAGTGTCAATGATGTCATCCCACTCATCTGGCTTCATTCGCATTATCAGATTATCGCGTGTTATACCAGCGTTGTTGACCAGCACAGTAACTGCTCCATACTGCTCGGTGATAGCGGAAATTAAAGCGTCGCTGCCACCTTCCTCAGTCGCATTAAATACCATGCCTGTGCCGGTGATTCCAGCATCGCTAAAACGTGCAGCAATGGCTTTCGCGCCAGCGTCTGACGTGGCTGTACCGATAACGGTTGCACCGGCCTCACCCAATTTGTCTGCAATGGCTTTGCCTATGCCTCGGCTTGCTCCGGTGACTAGTGCTATTTGCGACTTCATCATTATCTTTAAGCGCTCTCTAAAATGGATTCAATCGCTTTTTGAAAGGTATCCGGCGATTCTGTTGGCAGGTTTGTGATGCTACGATCAATGCGCTTACCCAATCCGCTAAGCACTTTGCCCGGACCCGACTCTACAACGCAGGATACCGAAAACTGATCGCGAAGTAGCTGTATTGATTGCGTCCATTGCACAGGACTGAACATATGTGCACGCAACGACTCAAGCATGGCATCAGCGTTTGCCGGCACAGCCGCCTGCGCATTTTGCACCACAGGAAAAGCAGGCTCATGCCAGGTAAGACTATTAATGGTTTCGGCCAGCTGCTCACCGGCATCTTTCATTAGTGAGCTGTGATTCGGCACGCTCACGGCAAGCATGATGGCTTTACGAGCACCACGTTCTTTAGCCAGTACGACGGCTTTCTCCAGAGCGTCGACGTGTCCTGAAATAGCAACCTGGCCTGGTGCATTGAAATTAACCGCCTCAACAATTCTTGTACCCGTGGTATCAGCACACAGGGTTACAACGTCTTCATCATCCATTCCGATCAGTGCCGCCATACCGCCTTCACCAGCGGGAATTGCCGCAGACATAAGCGTTGCACGGCGATGAACAAGTTTTAACCCGTCTGCGTATTCAAGCGCACCAGATGCAACCAGTGCCGAAAATTCCCCAAGGCTGTGACCTGCAATAGCAGCTGGTTTGGGCAATCCAGCCTGACGAAGCGCTCGCCATACGGCAATACCACCGACGAACATTAATGGCTGGGTAATCCTTGTATCACTGAGTTCAGAGTCCGGGCCCGCTTGAGCAAGCTGCCAGTAATCTGTGCCGAGTACATCAGCCGCTTCAGCGAACGTATCACCTATGACCGGATGAGCTTGCGCAAGTTCTGCAAGCATGCCAACACTTTGTGAGCCTTGACCGGGAAACACGACTGCGAAATTCATTGAACGTTATCCTGTTTATCTATTTTGTTAAACATGTTTCATGTTGCGCTTTGTGCAATTCCCAACACATGGGTCATATCATATAAGCCGGCAGGTTGCGCTGTAAGCCAGGACGCAGCACGCACCGCACCGCGCGCAAATGTCATCCGATCATTGGCCTTGTGTGTTATTTCGAGACGCTCACCGTTGCCTGCATAGAGCACGGTATGTTCGCCAATAATGTCACCGGCACGAACCGTAGCAAAGCCAATGGATTTCGGATCTCTTGCGCCCGTTATTCCTTCGCGTGCATACACTGCACATTGATCAAGATCACGGCCGAGTGCATCAGCAACCGCATGACCCATTGCCAATGCCGTACCCGAAGGCGCATCAACTTTATGATGATGATGAGCTTCACTGATTTCTACGTCGTAGTCGTCACCCAGTGCATGGGCTGCCTGACGCAGCAATGACAGTGCAACCGTTACACCGATGCTGTAATTTGCAGCAAATACAATCGGCATTGTTTCAGCCGCGCGCCTCAACGTATCGAGTTGAACTGAATTAAAACCGGTGGTGCCGATGACCACACGCTTACCAGAATCTTTCAAGCTATCGAGTAAAGCCAGAGTGGCTTCTGGTCGCGTAAAATCAATGATGGTGTCAAATGCCGAGTCTTTTGCTGCGAGCACGGTTTTTATATTATCGCTGACCATGATACCGGTAGGCTCGCCGCCAGATAACACGCTGCTGTCGACACCGATGCAAGCCTGCCCGGGAGCATCAATAGCAGCAGCTACCGTCGTGTCGGCACGTTCGGCGACAGCGGCAAGCAACTGTCTTCCCATGCGGCCAGCGGCGCCGTTTATGGCGATCTTTGCAGATGATTCAGACACAGATCAATCTCGGGGAAATCGGGTGATTCGAGCATATCACAGCGCGTTAGTTATGCTCGTCTAGTAGCGCCTGCAAAGCCGCTTCGTCATATATCGGCACATTGAGTGATTCAGCTTTGGTCACCTTCGACCCTGGTGATTCGCCCGCGTAAACAGCGGTGGTTTTTTTTGAAACGCTGCCACTGACTTTCGCACCAAGTCGTACCAGCTGCTGCTTTGCCTCATCCCGTGTCATCGAGCTCAGAGAACCTGTCAACACATATGTATTGCCTTCGAGCACTTGCTCAACCTCCACTTTCTCAACCACCGGAAACTGCACTCCGTGATTCATCAACGCATCGACCACTGCTCGATTGGCTTTGTTGCTAAAAAACGCAACAACACTTGAGGACGCAACCGGGCCAATATCTTCGACCGATTCGAGCGTTTCTTTATCGGCTTGCATTAGCGCATCCAGCGACCCGAAGTGGTCTGCTAATGCTGCAGCCCCTCCTTCGCCAACTTCACGAATACCCAGTGCGAATATAAATCGGCCCAACGTGGTTTTCTTCGACGCTTCCAGGGATTCAACCAGGTTAGTAGCAGATTTAGTTGCCATGCGCGGCAATTGCTCAAGTTGCTCAACACTTAGTGTGTACAAGTCGGCGAATGATGTCAGTAAACCTGCATCACTTAATTGCTCTACCAGTTTGTCACCTAGTCCATCTACGTCCATGGCACGACGGGACGCAAAGTGTTTGATGCCTTCACGACGTTGCGCATCACAGACCATACCGCCGGTACATCGGGCCACAGCATCTCCATCGGCTCGTACAACCGGTGATGAACACACCGGACATTTCATCGGAAGCTTTGCTTTTCGCGCGCCCTTCTTACGTTTATCAATAACCACTCGCGCAACTTCAGGAATGACATCACCAGCGCGTCGCACAATAACCGTGTCACCCGGCCGAACATCCTTACGCTCAATTTCGTCCATATTGTGCAAAGTTGCATTACTTACGGTAACACCACCAACAAACACCGGCTCAAGCCTCGCTACAGGTGTTAACGCGCCCGTTCGACCAATCTGAAATTCAATGTCTAGCAGTTTTGTTTGTGCCTCTTCTGCAGGAAATTTTTGTGCTATCGCCCACCGTGGTGCGCGCGATATAAAGCCGAGTTCACGTTGCTGACGCATGTCATCGACTTTGAATACAACGCCATCGATATCGTAGCCAAGTGCAGGGCGACGTTTTTGCAGCGCCTCATAATACGCAAAACAGGCTTTGGGTCCTGCGCATTGTTTTATCTCAGGGTTAATCGGGAAGCCCAGTTTTCCCAACCATTTTAGTGTTTTGAATTGACTCTCAGGTGCATCAACACCTTCAATTTCTCCCAGACTGTAAACGTAGATTGATAAACGGCGCTTGGCCGTTTTACGAGAATCCAGCTGCCTTAAACTACCAGCAGCGGCATTACGCGGATTAACGAATGGTTTTTCATCAGCAGCGTTTAAGGTTTCATTCGCACTCTTGAATGATGCCGCATCCATAAAAATCTCACCACGCACCTCCAATACTGCCGGAGGTTTACTGGTACGCAAGCGGAGCGGAATCATCGCAATTGTGCGAATATTTTCGGTGACATTTTCACCGGTTTTGCCATCGCCTCGCGTAGCAGCTTGCACCAGCACGCCGGCTTCGTAACGCAAGCTAATCGCAAGGCCATCAAGTTTGGGCTCCGCCAGATAACTCACCTTGCCTGTTTCGCTCATTTCAAGCCGATCACGAACTCGTCGGTCAAACTCGCCCAACTCATCAAAGCTGAACGCATTGTTCAACGAAAGCATGGGCACCTTATGAGTAACTTGCTCAAAGCCATCGAGCGGAGGTGCACCTACACGCAGCGTCGGAGAATCCGGGCTTAATAGCTCAGGGTGATCTGATTCGAGTTGTTCAAGTTCTTTGTAGAGAGCGTCGTACTCGGCATCACTAATGCTCGGGTTATCGAGCACGTGATACCGGTATAGATGATCATTTAAGGTTTTACTTAGCGCTACAACCTGCTTGCGAGCCTTATCAGTCATGAAGCATCAGAGCGTTGGAAGTTGCTCTTTATTAAGACGGTACGCTGCTGAAGTACTTTTGCCGATGCATGTACTCATTAATACCTTCTCGCATGTGTTGTACGGTTTGTTTACTCAATGTACTGCGATCTGCATCGAGCACCGTTGCCCCAAGTGTGTCGGCAATTTCGTGCGCCTCGCTAAGCAGTACTTCAAAGGCAACATCGGCCGGCACAGGTCCGGGGAGTTGCAGAATGAGCGATATTCCCGGGGTTTGGAAGCTATCCACGTCATTGATATCAAACGTGCCGGGCACAACTAACTTGGCCACAGAAAAAACCGTTTTGCCTTCATGCATTGAATGAAAAATATTCATATCGCCATAGTGGTAACCGCGTTGCTCGAATTGCTCAAGCAAGTGCCCACCGTTCATCAACTGCCCTTCGGGAGCGACCACATGTAACGTCACTATCTTGCTGGCATAGGCGTCATCATTTGCTTTTCTGCCTTTGTCAGGTTCGGCAACCCGCGCTCGGCGCTTTGGTGATAGCTTGGAGCCAAATGCCTCAATTTTTGAAGAAATTCCACTAAAGCCACCAACCGCAGTACCTTGCGCACTGCTACCGGAGCGCGGCTTCTGGGATGCATCCATACTCCTTGACTGGCCAGCTGGGCTACCACCGGGACGTTCTAGTGGTCCATCGAGATCATCATCAATGCCAAACTCATCGATTGATTCAGCAAAAATGTCGTCGCCCATCAGCGGGTCGTTTGTGCTTCGCGAGTCTTGTCTGTTACTACGATTGCCATCTCGTTGAAGTGCATCGCCCTGTCGACGGGAACTTTTCGGTTGTCGGCCGGAAAGGTACAACAACACCAATATGGCAACACCTGCGAATATAAGAATCCAACGGAGATTTTCCATCTATTGTTCACCCACGGTTTTGTTGTATGTGCATCGAACTACGCACCTGCTAACTCGGCAGCTTCCTGAACATCAACAGCAACCAGCCGCGAAACACCGGGCTCGTTCATGGTCACACCCATGAGTTGCTGCGCCATCTCCATAGTGACTTTATTGTGCGTAATAAATATGAATTGTACACGCTCCGACATTTCTTTGACCAGCTCGCAGAAGCGACCAACGTTAGCATCATCGAGCGGTGCATCAACTTCATCAAGCATGCAGAACGGTGACGGGTTGAGTTCAAAGAACGCAAAAACCAACGCAACGGCTGTGAGCGCTTTTTCACCACCTGATAACAGTTGTATATTGCTAACCCGTTTGCCAGGAGGTTGAGCAACAACGCTTACTCCGGTATTGAGCAAATCGTCTCCCGTCATTTGCAGTGACGCCTTGCCACCTCCAAACAACCGGGGGAAAAACTCTTCGACTTTACTGTTGACCAAATCGAAGGTCTCTTTAAAGCGCGAGCGCGTTTCGCGATCAATCTTGGCAATCGCGTGTTCGAGTGTGGCTAACGCATCAGTGACATCCTGATGCTGAGAATCCAGATATTCTTTACGACCAACCTGTTCGGCCAGCTCATCTATAGCGGCCAGATTGATCGGTCCTAACCGGGAAATACGCTGCTCAAGCTTTTGCAAGTCGTCTTCCCAGGCTTCAACGCTCGCACCTTCAGTCATGGTGCCGCAGAGCGCATCAATATCGTATTCATGCTCAGCAAGTTGTTCTTCTATGGTTTTTAACCTGACTAACACTTCCTGACTGGCGATTTGTTCGTTCTGCAGAGCTTCACGTTTAGTCTGCGAATCGCTGTCATGACTCAACCGCGATTGCTCATGTTCGCGCAGCCGCAGTTCGACAGCATCGAGTTGCGAACGAGACTGGGTCAAAGCAGTTTCTGCGGCCAAACGAGCTCCCAGATTGTCTTTAAGACTGGCTTCGAGTCCGGTTAAAGGATCTTCATCTTCGCTGGCAAGCAGCTCGTTCAACATACTTTGCCGTTCGGTTAGCTGCTCGATGCGAGATGTCATTCGCTCCAGGTTTTGCGCCGTGGCCTCACGCGCACTTCGCATAGATTCAACCCGAATCGCCAGCTCCTGTCCGGCATCTCGATCAGCATCCGCTCTTTTACGTGCTTCTGCCAGGCTTTCCTGCAGACTTTCCTGTTCGGAAGTTAACTGTTTCTTTTCAGCCTCCATGCTGTCGAGTTGCTGCAAGGCTTCTGCTCTGTTTTTCTGTGCTTGCGCAAGACGTTCGCTGTCTTGTGAAGCCAGAGCTGATGCTTCCGTGATTTCATCTTCAAGTTGTGCCGCACGTGCTTGTTGTTGATCATGTCGTTGCCGAGTCGACAGCAGCACAGACTTAACATCGGACAATCCACGCACAGCATCGTTAAAACTGTGTTGCAAGGTTTCACGACGAGATTCGTGTTCGCTTAACTGGCTGTTTAAAGACTCAACTCTTTCATCCAGCAATTCAATTTCTGTTTCCAGATTATCGAGTTTACTTCGCAATTCAGCGATTTCAGTTTCACGCAACAACACACTGTCTTGAGTGTCGGAACGGGCAATACGTAACCATTGCTGCCCTAACCATAGCCCATCTTTAGTAATCACCGACTCACCATCAGTAAGCGATTTTCTTTTTTCAAGCGCTTCTGACAGAGTGTCGGCTGCGTACACTCCAACCATCAAGTCGTTAAGAGCCACATCGCCACTGACCTTATTGCGCAGATATGATTCGGCTATTTTTGTAGTATCTGACTGGCCATTGAGTAGCGTTAGCTGTGCGGCAGGGACATCTTTAAGACACCGCTCAATTGCATCGGCACCGTCCACTACGATGGCTTCCAAATGCGACCCTAACACCAATTCAACGGCCTTTTCCCAACCCGGCTTAGTGGTGATGGTTTGCGCAAGTTTTGGACGCTGGTCGAGTTCGTTCATATGTAGCCAGGTATCAGCAGCACTACTGTCTGGCTCTAATGCGGCTTGCTGTAACGCCTCCAGTGAGGCCAGACGTCCCAACATAGTCTGCGCATTCGCGCGCGACTCATTCAATGTTACCGTTTCACGACGAATGCTTTCTCTGAGCACTTGCTGCTTTTCAAGGCTTTGCTCCAGCGATTTTTGCAGGCGCTGCTCTTCAGCTACTGCCGTAACTTCGTCACCGATTGATACTTCTATAAGTTTGGCAATGGCCCCGACATCGAGCAAACCTTTTTCAACCGTCTGTTTTTCCAAACGAGTTTTTGCATTTCCAATGCTGCGCTCTAGCTGTTCGATAGTGTTGCGTTCAACTTGTGCGCTGCGATTCGCGTCGGCATGACGCTGATTGAAAGCATCTTGTGAAGAACGCCATTCCGCCAACTCGGTTTCGGCGCGGGTAAGCATATCGGCAGAAATGCGTTGTGAATCTTTTAATTGATCGATTGCCGGCTGATCTTTAGACAAGATTTCGTCAATTTCTTCAATACGATTGGTGTCGTCTTCAACGTGTTTTTTCGCCTCGCTCAGCGAACGATCAACTTCACCGAGCTCTTGCGACTGCTGTCGTCGTGATTCGCGCGTGTGCTCTATGGTTTGTTCAATACGAGACACTTCTGAACCGATACGATAAAAATTAGCTTGAGTTGAATTGAAGTTATCGGTTGCATCGGTTTGTTGAACCCGAGCCTGTTCTATCGCGGCCTCACTGGCACGCAACTCTGACATAACGCCTTCAAGTTCTTTTTCACGCGTGGCTATAGTTGCCGCTTGCGCGTCACGTGAATCCATGTAGCGCTGACGACGTAACACTAAAAGTTCACCGCGCTTTTCGCGCTCTTCTGATTTTAATGTCTGGAAGCGTTCGGCAGTGCTGGCCTGCCGCTTTAAACGATCGAGTTGTTTGTCTACCTCTTCACGCAAATCGTCAAGGCGGTCGAGATTGTCGCGGGTATGGCGAATGCGGGTTTCAGTTTCACGCCGACGCTCTTTATACTTTGAAATACCAGCAGCTTCTTCAAGATACACTCTTAACTCTTCAGGCTTGGCATCGATCAACCGCGAAATCATCCCCTGCTCGATAATTGCGTAACTGCGCGGGCCGAGTCCGGTACCAAGAAAAATGTCGCGGATGTCGCGGCGCCGGCAACGAGCGTTGTTGAGCATGTATTTTGATACGCCTTCGCGAGTAACTTCGCGGCGTATGGAAATTTCAGCGTAGGCGGCATATTCGCCACCCAGCGAGCCATCTGAATTGTCGAAAACCAGTTCAACCGATGCTTGCCCAACCGGTTTACGCGTGGACGAGCCGGTGAAGATGACGTCGTCCATTGATTCGCCGCGCAGGTGCTTGGCCGAGGACTCTCCCATTACCCAGCGCACGGCATCGATGGTGTTGGATTTTCCGCATCCATTGGGCCCGACGATTCCCACCAGGGATGTCGGTAATTTCAAATCCGTTGGATCAACGAACGATTTAAACCCTGCTAGCTTGATTCGTGTCAGGCGCATCTAAACGACTATCTTTCCAGGTAGTTGAGCATGTACAGCAATGTTCAAAACATCTTCTCCATCAGGCTAACTCACGCCTTAACTCCAGGTCTATAACTTCAGGCCTTGCTCTTCGCCGAATTGTTGACGCTTAAAATACCGAATTGTTAAACGCACTTCATCTGCACTGGATGTAAATGCAAAATTGCTGCAGCAAGACAATAGTGGTGTACACCCAAGGCAGAAGTTTCCATGGGAGCCCATTGTACTGCGTTTTCACACTGACACCACTATTGCATTAAGACTATTATTGGGATATGAAAACTATCGGATTTATGGACGCAACGAGCTATCTCGGGCGAGGCTGGCAACTGGTGCGCAAACCCGGTTTGCGGCGATTCGTCGTTATTCCGCTGTTAATCAACGTTGTGGTGTTTGCTGTACTGGGATGGTTGCTGTTTGGAGCTTTGTTTGACTGGATGTCAGGGTGGGCATTTTTTGAACGATTTTCTGATATTTGGGTAGTCGAAAAGTTACGTCAAGTTTTACAATTTGTTGTTGGAGCAATATTGTCGATTGTTTTGATCTATGCGTTCACGTTGCTAGCCAATATCATTGGTGCACCGTTCAATAGCCTGCTAGCAGAACGGGTTGAACAGCACATGACGGGGAAATCACCGACCAGCGATCCGTCCATGGCTTTTCTTATCAAAAGCATTCCCAAAACACTGCGCTCCGAATTGTCAAAGTTGATTTATCTTGCCATGTGGTCAATCCCGCTCTTGATCATCGGCTTTATCCCTGTCATTAATATTGCAGCACCGTTTCTGGTATTCGCATTTGGCGCGTGGATGTTTGCGCTCGAATACATTGACTACCCGATG